>Ga0153972_1000352_pt1 | contig 14341 bp, 14 predicted proteins | sample TSGA056MetaG_FD_104732 | JGI IMG/M metagenome (GOLD analysis project Ga0153972, IMG submission 104732) | Attine ant fungus gardens microbial communities from Georgia, USA - TSGA056 MetaG | ecosystem: Host-associated > Fungi > Mycelium > Unclassified | place: USA: Georgia, George L Smith State...
AGATATAATAATCAAGGAGAAGGAGTACTAGATAATGATAAGAATGAAATATATGTATACTCCAAGATATATTATCCAAGGAGTAGAAATTTGGAGATAACAGTAATAGAATAATCTTGGCTTCAATGTATATATTGCACCCCAATATTCTATCACAAGTGGTTATTGATTTTGGAGGTAAGGAGATATTGTCAGATACTGAGCAAGAAGTCCAAAGTCTGAGTAAAAAAGTATATAGAAAAAGAGAAGGAATATAAACAATAGACAAGTAGACATTAATCTATAGACTAGCTTATATCACAAATAGCCACTTACTGATTTGTAAGTTGATAATTTAATAATCAAAAGGCTTAAAAAAGCAAAGTTTAGACAGTAGCAAAAGATGTTATTAAGTCTGAGATTTATTCTTAGATATACAGTCCTTAAATACATAATTGTGGTAGTCTGTATACCAGGACAGACTACCACATGATCACTACCTATTGTTCTATATATAGAAGTGCTATATAGCAACTTAGCCTAAGATGACTTAACCACACTCCTGGTTTGAGTTGATAAGGAGAACTCAATAGAGTTCTCATTCAATTTTTGTATATTACTTATACATCTACTACATGGTCTATACATATTCATTATATAACTCTATCATGTGATGCCACTCTGACATGTGACCTGTAACATGTTATGTAATACTTTCCCATACTCCTTCCTTATATAGTAAGTCCAAATAAGAAAAAAAAAAGTAAATATTGACTTAACTATTTTGCCAAATTATAATATACTATTGTTCTTGAAATAGAGATAACCTAACACAGATGATAATCTATAGATAATAGATCAGTGTTATATTATTAGAAAGGTAAAAATAGTAGTATAGAAAAGCTAAAATTGTCATGAATTACCTTAACCATAATAAAATGCTATAAATAGAATGAACATAGACTAGAGTCAAACCAATAGCTAATAGACAGCTTATAGTTTAAATAAGAACAAATAGTATACTTGTATATATAGTAGACTGTAATTAAGCAAAAACTCCATTGAGTTTTCTTCTAACTCTAAAGAACTACCTTGAGTTAAACCTTAGCTTAAGGTTTCTAAGTCAGTCACTAACAGGTAGGGTCCCCTTATACTCACTTCTCCTCCAAGATTGCTATATCTCGAAGCAATAATTCTGGGCTTGAAGATTGCATTAAAGTCTATTCGACAAATATATCTAGTATAAGGACAACATTAGACAAGAGGCCAGAGATCACACCAGAAAGCTAGGTAAGGGTCCTGGAAGCTAGAGTGATATTTGAGTAAGGGTAGATCTACCAACACAAGCTCCTATATATACTACAAGAGACAGTTTATGTCATAAACTTTATTCAGACCATAACTCTAGGAGTACTTGACCAATTTCAAAGATCTAAATGGCTACCAAAAGCTCTTAAGAAGACCTTTCAAACAGTACCAAAAACATCTCAAGGTGATCAGTATTCACTGAGTTATCAGCAGATCAGTTGGTGATCACCAAGTTACCAGATACTAAATTACTAGTATTTTGGAAACTGCTTGACATAATTGTTTGCTTCAATGACCATCATGAAGCTCTCTTCAATGCTCTTCTTTTGGCTATAAATAGACCCAGAGGCAATAAGATCCCATGAAGATACAAGGTTCTCAATGTTGGTATATAATACTGATCTTTACTTATAGATTATCATCTGTCCTTGTATAGAACAAAGGACTGCTCTAAGACAGTTAGGTTATCTCTATTTTAAAAACAATAGCACTCCTATATGTAGAACAATAGGTAGTGATCATGTAGTAGGCTGTTCTGGTACACAAACCACTACAATTATGTATTTAAGAACTGTATATCTGAGAATAAACCTCAGACTTAACAACATCTTTTGCTACTGTCTAAACTTTGCTTTTTTGAGCCTTCTAATTATTGAATCATTAAATCACAAATCAGTAAGTAACCATTTGTAATAGTCTGTACATAGTCATATGAGCTACAGTCCAATAATAGTACTTCCTAATTAAGATAACTAGAATGATCATAATGGTATGTAGACAGAAAGGTAAGAGAGTAGATAAATATATGTCATAAGATAAGATCCATTAGATAGATTATAAATCAGACACTTAGCTAAGCCTTATCCTAAGATGACTATTGTTCCCTTACATCTAGAAGCTATGGAGTGTTTGTGGTAGTACTCTGCTATAAGGTTGGGGGCCAAAATGTTGGAAACCACTTTCCAAGAGTTATGTTCTCTACTATATTCCTTCTACTTCACCAAGAACTAAAACCTCCTCTAATACCAATGACTATCTAGAATTTCCTCTACCTTCTATTTCTTCTCTCTATTGATGATAATTGGTGATAGCAGAGGCTCTGATCTTTATTCTGGTATAAGATTGTCTGGAGTAGTAGACAGTTTCACTATATTAAACACAAGATGAAGTTTCTTTATTGTGTGTAGTAGCTTGAAGTAGTAGACTAGAGGTTCTACTTGGTGTTCCACTACAAATGGTCTAAGGTGACAATAGAACAATTTTAGAGATGGACAAGTAGTCTTGATATCAGATATATCAAGGAATACTTGGTCTCCAGGGTAAAACACTAGGGTCAGAGACCTTCTTGTCATATTCTCTTGTACTTTCCAAATTGTAGATTTGGCCTCTTTAACTACTGCTTTTATCCATTCTATAAACTCATTTAACATTTCTAGTCTAAAGGGTTGTTGCCTGGGTTTAAAGTCTATACAGTGTTATACCACAAACAAATTTTGCATGAAAAATAATATTTGATACACTTTATACCAACAGATTCATAAGGAGAATTTGCTCTAGAACCTATTATACATATGTCCTCAGACAAGAGTAGAGTTGATGACCAGTCTAGAGTGACACTTAAGATGGATAAAGCTCACTACTAAGACTCAAGAGGCAAGAATGGTAAGCTAGTACCAGACTAAAAAGACATTTCTGCTAGAACTGTGATCTAGAACCAATAGCTGTTTTATTTAATAGATTAGGCTTTAGAGTTATCATCAGCTTCTAGGCAATCATTGTTGATAGCTATTATAATTAGAAATGCTAGAGTAGTTCTCTCAAGGGCAATATTGTTAGGGTATTTAGAAAGGAGAGAATATCTAGAAGAATGGGATAGAGAGGTCAAGAAAGTTGAAATTGGAGAGATCAATAAAGATACTGACTTTGAGAGTTATTTATGCTGGTTTTGAAGCTCTTTAAGCTGTGCTCATAGACCAGGTTCAACAGATAGACACAAGAGAAAACCAGATAGGAGAATTAGAAGAGATAAAGAGTATTGGCCATATGATTGAAAGGGGACCCTGCTTTATTATTCCACTCTCTACCATAATAGATTGTTGAAATGTTTCTTTTGTTTTCTCAATTGTTAATTCAATAATTTGTAATCCTAATATATACTCTAGAGGCATAAAGAGATCTAACAGAAAGTTAGCCCCATTATTTCTCTCTCTCTGTTGCTCTAGAGCTCTACTGCTATTTTTGAGTAACTGAGTTTTTCTGTTTGTTTCCTTTATAAAAAGTTTATATAAAACATCTCTCAAGAGGACATCTCACTTTGAGAAGAACTTGGGCATTTGCTTGACTAGGAGTTTAACTACTCACTATGTATCTTCAGAGTAGGTTTTCAACTGTATAATTAGTTGAAGTAGTGTTAGTGTGCAGTTATGAGGACTTAGAGCTCAACCAAGGTAGTTGTTCAGAAAGAACTCAATAGAGTTTCTTATTAGATTCTACTAAATACTTATACAAATATTGGATGGTCTATACACCTATCTCCTGCAATCACATGACCCTTACTAGTAAATATACATATCTTATATAATCCTTCCTACACTATTTATATCTTTTCTGTATTGTATTCTTGGATGTTTTCCATTAAGTTGATGAATATACAAGAAATAGTTTCTTTCTTAGGAGTTATCTCATAATATAGCTCTTTCTTTAAGTTTTCTTGTTCCAAGGAATTTTTCTATCATTTCTAGTTTTTTTCCCATCTTCTTTCCCTCTGTCTTTTATATTCCTTATTTGACTATTCCTATAGTATCTTTGTTATAAACCTTCTTGGAAGTTCCCTTGAAAACTTCTTTTTGTTGTCTTTTTCTTTCTGTTGCTTTACTTCTTCAACCTCTTCCCTATACTCCCTTTCAAACTCCTTAACCAGCTCTTTTATATTCTTTAGGTTTTCTCTACTTTTCTAAGTATCTCCCTCTGCTATATATCCCTTCCATTATACTAAAAACCTTTTCTTCCCTCTAACTATCCTTTTGTTCAGTATTTTTTCTACCTTGAATTTCTCTTTTCTTTCAATGATAACTGGTTTTGGTAGGGTTTTCTTTTGTTCTTCTATCTGGGGCCTGTACAACTGTACTTAACTTATGTTAACTATAGGATGTATCTTAATAGAACTAGGTAGTTCTAATTCTATAGTGTTGGTTAAGGCAATTCTCTTAACCTTATAAGGCCCTACAAACTGCTCTGTCAATTTTTCTGGCCTTCTTTCTACTATCTACTACTTGAAATCTTTTGTACTTAATAGCACTAAGTCCCTTTTGGTTGTTCTGTACTTCTCTTCTATAGTTTTGACCATCTATTCTCTATATGATTTGTTTTCCTCTGCTTCTATACAATCCTCCTCCAAAGCCTCCTCTGGGCTATATATTTTTCTGTGGATGTGCTGCATTTCTCTCTAACATCCTCTTCTCTGCTCTACTTTGCCTTTGGTTTCTATCCAACCTTACTGACCTTTTCTGCTACTCCTCTATTATATAGGGAGGACTCTCTGCCTTTACTAATTTCCTCCTAATTCCTCCACTTAATCCTCTCTTGAACTCCTCTATAAGAGGTCACCCCTTATATTTACTTTCTCTTGCTATTTTCTTAAATTCTTGGATATACTCATTATATATCCTCTTTCTTTGCTTTATTGTTCTTAACTACTTCATCTTTCTCTCTTCCTCTGCTGTTTTCCTAAACTTATTTCTCATTTTACTAAATAATTCTTCTACCATCTTCACTTCTAACTCTTTTTTTGATAACTCATCCAATAGGTTATTCTTCCAGGTCTCTGCTATCCCTCCCTGTACATAAGACAGTACCCAGACCATCTTTGTTGACTTCAACTCCTTTATCATTTTCATTCTTAGATACAAACAGGCTACATTGATGAACACACTTACTTTCTTTATCTTTCTACTAAACAGAGGAGATTTTGCTACCTCCACTCTTGCTCCTCTGCTTTGTTGTAATAAAGTAGCTATCTGCTACTGTAGGCTGGTAATTAAGGTAAAAAGTTACTTCTCTCAAGTAAGAGAAAGGAGTGTAGGAGCAGCAGATTGCTCTATAGGTTGTTGTTGTTGTTGTTGGGATATATATGGTAGTGATGGTAATAGTAATGATGATATTTCCTTATATGAGGAAGAATGGTCTTCTTTGTCTGAACTTATAGCTAGCTATTGACTGGAAGGGTAAAACAATATTATTCCTAAAAAGGGAATCTCTAAGCTAGATGGGCTTTTAAGAGATTACTGTTGTTCCCTTACATAGATTAATTACAATGGACTAGTAGCATGGAGCTGATAGTAAAAGACTAGATATAAATCTACTTGATATAAAGGTCAGGTCTCAGGCAGAAACACAAGCTTTGTCCAAGTCTTCTATCTACTATTCCTAACTGACAGTGAAGTTCCCTTTATAGCTAAAGTCCACTATCCAAGATACTTGTGAGCATTGTGCTCACTAGTGAGGATGATGAAAAAGTAAGTAGAATAGAGAGTGTCAAGGCTGCAAGATGCAGGGTCAACAATAGAGATTGAGTTCTTGTGTTAGTATACAGTTATGAGGACTTAGAGCTCAACCAAGATAGTTGTTTAGAAAGAACTCAATAGAGTTCTTTATTGGATTCCACTAGGTACTTATACAGATATTAGATGGTCTGTGCACCTATCTCCTGCAATCACATGACCCTTACTAGTAACTATACATATCTTACATAATCCTTCCCACACTATATGTCACAAACTTTATTCAGACTATAACTCTGGAAATACTTAACTGATTTTGATGGTATAAATGACCACCAAAAGCTCTTAAGGAGACCTTTTAAACAATACCAAAAATGTCTCAAAGTGATCAGTATTCACTGAGTTATTAGCAGATCAGTCAGCAATCACCAAGTCACCAGACACTAAATTACTGATATCTCAGGAACTACTTGATATAATCATTTGCTTTAACAACCATCGTGAAGCTCTCTTCAATGTGCTTCTTTTGGCTATAAATAGATACAGAGACAACAAGATCCTATAGAGATACAAGGTCCTCAATATTTACACATAATATTGATTTTTACCTATAGATTATTATCTGTTCTTAAATAGAACAAAAGACTGTCCTAAAATAGTTAGGTTATTTCTATTTCAAGAACAATAGTATTTCTATATGTAGAACAATAGATAGTGATTATGTAGTAGGCTATCCTTGTGCACAGACTACTACAATCATGTATTTAAGAACTCTATATCTAAGAATAAACCTTAGACTTAACAATATCTTTTGCTGCTTGTCTAACTTTGCTTTTTTGAGCACTTTGATTATTAAATCAACCAATCACAAATCAGTAAGTGGCCATTTGTGATACTATTTATATCTTTTCTGTATTGTATTCTTGGATATTTTCTATCAAGTTAATGAATACACAAGAAATAGTTTTCTTCTTAGAAGTCATCTTGTAATAAGTAGAGCCTGTACAAGGACATGGGAGTTCTAGGCAGTGCTGCTGTATTGACAGTAAGCCAGACTACTAGACTAGTTCAAAAAGTGTAGTATCATGGTATGAGATAAATGTGCATTTTTGAGATCTACAATTAACTAGGTGTAAGAAGACTGTACCAAAGTCTACTCCTGATATACTAGTGGTAGTATACTAGAGCAACCCTACAACTAATTAAATCCCAATCACCTCATATTTAATTAGTTGTTCACTTTTACATTCCTGTCTCTAATGTCTGAGATGTCCTATAGTCAAGGGGACTTGTATATATAGTATAGATTACCCTTCAGGAACTTCATCCTATTCTCTAAGGTTTCTCTTGGAGGTAAGTTGTAACACATTCTAGAGTTTATTTATATACTGAGATTTCTCCTGGAGTTACTCTGTTCCAGTTACTCTTATACTAGGGCTTGCTTGAAAAAATACCAAAAATACTATATTTCTCTAGTTTCTATTCTGCCTTTGACTATTTATTATTGTTTGTAAGCTCTCTCTCTTTTCTGATTTATCTCTCTTGTACCTACTTGTTTACACACAACTATGAAACAGTTTGGAGATTCTGTCTCTTTGACCTGTCACCTCACTCTTGTATTTACTTTTATCCCCATCAATAGATCTAGAATGACCTTACACTCATTTAACACCAAATAATTACAAAACTTATATAAAGCTGTATATAACTTCTGATACTCTTCTTTAATTCCCTACTTCTACTTCATTCTCTTGAACCTTCAGTATGCAATTGGAAGCTGGTATCATATTTTATTGTCTGTTCCAGTACATAGTTCCCTTTTGCACCCTTTTAATGGAGAGTTTATCTGGTGTTGAGCAGGAACAGGGTCTACTAGATGAATACATATATGTGGTTATTGTGCTGGAACTCTGCTATAAATAGCAAGTCATACCAGTTGTTCTGTCTTTCATTGACAAAGAACCATAAATACTGATCCAGCTCTTGGTTGACATGTTCTTTTTGTTTATTGGTTTACAAATGTCAAGCAGTAGAGAAAGCTAGTTGTACTTTTAGCAGTTGGTAGAGTTCCTTGGTAAAGAGTATTATAAACTAGGGTTTGTAGTCTGAAATTATGCATTGGGGCAGCCTATAGAGCTTTTATATATTGTAGAGGAATAGTCTAGTAGCCTCTTTTATAGTCACTGTCATATATGTTGGGATGAAGTGGGCTCTCTTTGACATAGAGTCTGCTATGGTCATGACAGCATCACATCTAGAGGACTCAGGGAGCTCTACCATAAAATTTATGCTAAATATATCCTATCTTACTTTGGGCACAGAAAGGGAGTATAACTCCATGACTAAAGGGTATTATGTTACTTTTGTATGGAGGCACAGGTTATAGATGCTGACATACTGTTCAACATATCTGAATATTTGGGGCCACCAGTAGTTATAAGATACCAGCTCCAGTATCTTCCACTATCTGGGATGTCTAGCAATCTTTATGTTATGGTACAGAGCCATGATCTTTCTATACAAGTCCAGGGTCTGGGAAACATAAATCTTTTCTCTAAAATGGTATCATAATATAGCCAAATGGCTAAGTTATTATTTATACTTCTTTTTTTTCTTTTCATTTAATTAGGAAATTAATAGACATATAAGAAGGAATGACTCAAAAAGAGATGTATGGGACTTTATAAATAGAAGTAAATATAGAATGTATATAAGTAGTATATAGCAATCAAAGAGAAACTCTATTGAGTTCTTTTTGTCAACTTGGACTAGAAGTAGGACTAAATCATTTTAGCTACATTCTTATACTAGAACTTAATTTCACATCCAGAGCACTGTCTGCCTTAGATCTTGCTCATTTTAACTCTTATAACTTTTCAATCCTTGACTAGTAGTCAGCATAATCACTAGTCACCTCTATACATAGCTAGGCCCTTGGCTTAAGGGAACTTAATAGTCAGTTAGGGACTATTGGTAGAAATACAGTAGAATAGTACTCAGTAGTTTACTTGTACTCTTTTTGCCCTATAAACCTTGTGCTGAAGTCCTATTGTAGGCTGTACACACAAAGTAATACTGTATTTTTAGAAAGGCATTTAGGTTAGAGATCCTCTTCTTGGGATAATAGTATAACCATAGTATTAGGGCAGTAGCAAGTAAGGTAGTAGGACTCTGGCTGGATGAAAATCTTGTACCCCAGTAGACATAGTACAATTAGTAAAATCAAACTTTCATTCAATCTTTCTAGGAGTACATCATAATATCTCTAGAATAATACAACTCTCTTATAAGCAGCATACTCAATCAACAGCATGCCCTCACTTAATTAAGAGTAGAAATAGAAGAAAGAGAAGGAAGAATGTATTGGAAATATAGGAAGTTCAGGTATCTAGTCTGTAACTGTAGGAATAAAAAGGAGGAGGCAAAGAGAAAACTAGTTCCCCAGAATAAATTTGAGATGATAGTAAGTAGGGTGATGCAGTATAGGGTGAAAGAAAAAGTGAAGGTGAGAAAACAGGAGACAGTAAAGGAAGAAGTACAATGTTTTAGATATTGGAGAGTAGAACACTACAAGTGGAAGTGTCTAAATATTAAAGTTGAGAAAGAAAGGAGAAAAAGTGGAGAAGCAGCACATGTGGTTAGTCTGCAAAAGGTACAGTAAAGAAAAGGCTGGTATACTCCTTATAGAGAAAGGTACAGGAGTATTATGGCAAGAGAGGTATACCCCTAAGAGATACAGCTCTAGAAGAGCAAGAATGGAAGACAAGATGGAAGGTAATAATATTTGTAGAGTGTGGGGGGTGCAAGTAACAAAGGCACCAAAACACAAGAGAACTAGGAACAGGGGTTTATCTCTGGAGAACAGCTGAAGAATATTTGGTGTAGCTAATGTCTTGAAGTGTAGAGGTAGAGAGAAAATTTGGCAAAAGAAGAAGGAGCAGTTAAAGTAAAGTATACTTGGTGTGAATGAAGGAATATAGTAGCAGAGATATCAAAAGAAGATAGGGAGAGAATTCTGTATCTAGAATATAGGACAAAAAGAAAACAGCCATGGTAGGATTGGAGAGTAGTAGTATGCTCTAAACAGGGAAAAGTACAGCAGTGTAGTATGCAAACAGGAGTTCCAAAAAGCACAGTAAAAGGAAAGGACAAGCAAAGAGATGTCAGAAGAATATTCAAAATGTTGAGAAAAGTGTAGTTAAACATAGAAATAAAAAAGATAGATATGTATGAAGGCATAACAGTAGAAGTACTCTTGGATAGTAATCTAACAGAGATGTTTATAAACAAGAAAATAGTAGTAAAATATGAATTTAGGCTGTAGAAGCTAAAAAGACTAGTAACAGTCAAAAACATGAATAGGACAAATAACAGTAGAGGGGCTATTACATACCAAGTAGAAGTGAATGTATATTACAAAGGCTATATAGAAAAAATAAGAATAGATATATGTAATTTAGAGAAAATAAATGTTATATTGGGAATGCCATAGTTGCAAGCACATAACCCAGAAATTAATTGAAAAACAAAGGAAGTCAAGATGACAAGGTATCTACTATTATATAGAAGAAATATGAAATCAAAAGAAGAGAATAAAATAAAGAAAGAAAAAAGAATAGTGATGCTAGAGAAAGAGAAAATAGTAAAATAGACAATAAATGATAAGAAAGACTAGAGAAGAGAAAAAGAAGTTGAAACAGACTATAGGAAAATCAAGAAGATGGTTCCAAAAAAGTTTCTAAAGTGGAAGAAGGTATTTGGGAAGGTAGAATTGAAAAGAATGCCAACTAGGAAGATTTGGGATTATGCTATAGATTTCAAGGAGATATTCAAACTACAAAAAGAAAGGATTTACCCTCTATCCAAAAATAAGAGAAAAGAGGTTCAGAACTTTGTAGATGATCAATTGAGAAAAAGGTATATTAGACTATCTAAATCCCCTCAGATATTACCAGTATTCTTTGTGAGCAAGAAGAATAGAAGCAAAAGAATAGTTATGGACTACCACAGTCTAAACAAACAAATTGTAAAGAACAACTATTTGTTACCATTGATAACAGACTTAATTGATAATATGGGAAGTAAAAGGATATTTACAAAGATAGACTTGCGGTAGAGCTTCAATAATATAAGGATAAAAGAAGAGAATGAGTAGAAGGAAGTGTTTACAATATACATAAAATTATTTAAACCAACTGTAATGTTCTTTGGGATGACAAACTCACTAGCCATATTTCAGACAATAATAAATAAAATTCTGAGGGTAAACAAAGGCAAAGTTGCTGCATTTGTAGATGACATATTGGTAGAAACTAAAATAGAGAAAGGACATGATGAAATCATAGAAAAAGTACTAAGAAAACTAAAAAAGAATAATCTCTATATAAAGCCTAAAAAGTATATATGGAAAGTAAGAAAAATTGGGTTCCTTGGAGTTATTATAGGACCCAATAGAATAGAAATAGAAAAGGAGAAAGTAGATGGAGTATTGAGTTGGCCAGAACCAAAAAATGTGAAAGACAACAGAAAGTTCTTAGATCTTACAAATTACTATAAGAGGTTTATCAAGGACTTTACTTGAGTAGCAAGACTAATGAATATGCTAACAAAGAAAGATGTAAAGTGGCAGTGGGGAAATGAGCAGCAACAAGTATTTGATGAGCTCAAAAGGATCTTCACAGTAAAACTAGTATTGGCAGTCCTAAATTTAGATAAGGAATTTAGGGTAGAAGTAGACACTTTGAATTACACAACTGAAAAAGTACTCTTAATAAAGTGCTTAGACAACTTGTAAAGACCAGTGGTCTTTATCTCAAAATTTCTAAGCAACACTGAAAAAAACTATAAGATATATGATAAAGAGATGTTAGCTATAGTCAAATGTTTGGAAGTATGGAGGTACTTCCTAGAAGAAACTATGACAAAGTTTGAGGTTTAAACAGATCATAAAAACCTTGAATATTTTATGAAAGTATAGAAATTAAATAGAAGACAAGCCAGATAGGCCTTGTATCTATTGAAGTTCAACTTTACACTAAAACATATTTCAGGGAGTAAGATAGGAAAGGCAGATAGCTTGAGCAGGAGACTGGTATCACAAATGACCACTTACTGATTTGTGATTGGTTGATTTGATAATCAAAGTGCTCAAAAAAGCAAAGTTAGACAAGCAGCAAAAGATGTTATTAAGTCTGAGGTTTATCCTCAGACATACAGTTCTTAAATATATAATTGTAGTGGTCTGTGTATAAGAATAGCCTACCACATGATCACTATCTATTGTTCTATATATAGGAGTGCTATTGTTCTTAAAATAGAGATAACCTAACTGTCTTAGGACAGTCCTTTGTTCTATTCAAGAACAGATGATAATCTATAGATAAAGATCAGTATTATATACCAACATTGAGAACCTTGTATCTCCATGGGATCTTATTGCCTCTGTGTCTATTTATAGCCAAAAGAAGAGCATTGAAGAGAGCTTCACAATGGTCATTGAAGCAAACAATTATGTCAAGCAGTTCCTGAGATATCAGCAATTTAGTGTCTGGTAACTTGGTGATTACTGACTGATCTGCTGATAACTCAGTGAATACTAATCGCTTTGAGACGTTTTTGGTACTGTTTGAAAGGTCTTCTTAAGGGCTCTCTGTGGCCATTTAGATTGTTGAAATTGGTCAAGTATTCCTGGAGTTATGGTCCAAATGAAGTTTGTGACAGATTGGTTAAAAATAACAGAGTTCATCTACAATAATAAGATATACTCAAGTACTAAAACATTGTCTTTCAAGACAAATTATGGACAAGATTCTAGGATGGGGTTTGAAGTAAGGAAGAAGAGGAAGTATAAAGGGGTAGAGAAGTTTGTAACAAAAATAAAAGAAATCTAGAAAGAAGTAAAAGCAGTACTAGAAAAAATACAAGAGAAGATAAAGAGATATATAGATAGAAAAAGAACAGAAGTTGACAAATATAAAGTAAAGAACTTAGTGATGTTAAGCACTAAGGACCTGAAATACCAAATGGCTGGAAGGAGAATGGAAAAGTTGATAGAAAGATTCATAGGGCCTTATAGGATAAAGAAAATTGCATTACCAAATGCAGTAGAATTAGAGCTATCTAGTATAGTAAAAATACACTCAGTAGTTAATGTTAGTAGAATACAAAGATATGTAGAACAAGTAAAGGGGCAGAAAAAGAAGCAACCAGCTCCAGTCATAATTGAGAAAGAGAAGGAATAGAAGGTTGGAAGAATTTTGAACAAGTGACAGATAAGAGGAAAAGACAAGTATTTGGTACAATAAAAAGAGTTCACAGCTAAATTTGGTACTTGGGAAGGATTAGAAAACTTGAAAAATACAAAAGAAGCAGTTAAGGAATTTGAAAAAGAATATTGATAAAACATAGAAGATATTCAAAAACAAAAACAGGAAAAGAGGATATTTAGGAGAGAAGAATTACCAAAAAGGTTTATAGTAAGAAAATTATTTGGATAGTTGGATAAAAGATATGATGAGGAATACTGGACAAGGTTGGAAAGAAATTGGAGGAAATAGAAAAGGGAAAGAGCAAGGAAATGAAGAACAATAGAAATAATAAAGGAAAAAGAGAAAATTGAGCAGGAAAACTTAGGAGTCAAGGAGTAGACAAAAGAAGATAATGATGAAATAGAGAATATCTGTGATCCCTATCATGAGTTGTAAAAATTCTCAGGATGAGAAATCTTGAGAGAGGGATGATGTTATGATACAGCCAAATAGCTAAGTCATTATTTATATTTCTTTTCTTTTCATTTCATTTAATTAGGAAATTAACAGATACATGAGAAGAAATGACTCAAAAAGAGATGTGCAGGACTTTATAAATAGAAGTAAATACAGAATGTATATAAGTAATATATAATAATCAAAGAAAAACTCTATTAAGTTCTTCTTGTTAACTTGAACTAAGAGTAAGACTAAGTCATCTCAGCTACATCCTTACAAATAGAGCAGTCCATTGATATTCATCCACTTTGAGGAGTGCACTATTCTACTGGAGGACTTCTGTAGTTCTAGAGCAGCCTTAGCTACCAGCTCTTCTTGATCTCCAGAATAGTTACCCTTGTGGACTTTGGCCAGAATGCTATGTTTAATCATAGTCAGCTTCAATCTCTCAAGAACCTGGACTACCAGGAGTTCTAGATATAACAAGATAATGTTTTTGTTGTTTGAAGCTTCATTACTATGGTTGGGCCTTTGAAAGAGTATGTCTAGCACTTATCTATAGACCGTCCTAGATGGTAACTGTCACAAACTTCATTCAGACCATAACTCCAGATATACTTGACTGATTTCAACGATCTAAATGGCCACCAAAAGCCTTTAAGAAGACCTTTCTAACAGTACCAAAAACATCTCAAAGCGATTAGTATTCACCGAGTTATCAGCAGATCAGTCAGTAATCACCAAGTCATCAGACACTAAATTGCTGATATCTCAGGAACCACTTAACATAATCATTTGCTTCAATGACCATTGTGAAGCTCTCTTCAATGCGCTTCTTTCGGCTATAAA
>Ga0153972_1000355_pt1 | contig 14318 bp, 16 predicted proteins | sample TSGA056MetaG_FD_104732 | JGI IMG/M metagenome (GOLD analysis project Ga0153972, IMG submission 104732) | Attine ant fungus gardens microbial communities from Georgia, USA - TSGA056 MetaG | ecosystem: Host-associated > Fungi > Mycelium > Unclassified | place: USA: Georgia, George L Smith State...
CCATAATGTCCTCATTTTAATTCTGATGATTTAATTACATTCTCTAAAAGTTTTATATAATCTTTGAAATTAGCAAGCCCTTTTTCTGTTATATTATACTTAGTACAAGGTTTTTTTCCAATAAATTCTTTTTTTACTGAAATAGATTTGTATTTTTCCAGTTTAGTGAGCTGTGTACTTAAGTTTCCATCAGTGGCGCCTGTCAATTCTTTTAGTTCTGTAAATGTTTTCTCACCAGTAAATAAAGATGCATGAATTGATAATCTCACCTTGTTATTTAGTTCTTCCGGTATTTGCTCGATCTTCATGCTTTCTGCTCCTTACACTCATATATAACAGTAAAATTCCTAAAGATTTCATAACATCTACGATAATGCTGCTCATAGTTTCAAGTACTCTCGATTCTCCATTCATCGCCACAACAAACGTTATATCTTTTGTTAATGCAAACATGTAAAAACCACTTATAATCACACAGAATATTAGTATCCATTCTTTTTTTATCAGTAATGCGGTTATGCATATTCCCATTAATATTGAGACAAATTCAACTGCTTGTACGCTGTCAATATTTTTATTTGATATAATCAGTGCAAAAAGACCTATACCTATAAAAATAATTCCCCATATATTAACCAATGCCAATCCAAAATTATCCATTTTATTTTTGATTTTCGTGCGATAATATAAATACAACATAACATAAAATACCATAAGTGAGATATTTTTGTATCTAACAATGCTTATTAGTGCTTGAGTCGCGCCTGCGTCATAACCCTTACCTGTTATAAGTGTATATGATACAATTTTGAGTATCACAAAAAAAGCATTTAATAATGCAACTCCTAAAAAAAAATTGGAAATTCCCGAAAAATCTTTTTGTGCCTTATAGATAATTTTTTTGATTAAATTAATGTCTTCAAGTGCTTGATCATAATCATTCATTGTTATTCTCCTTTTATTGCCAATGTGCTTTTTATTAAAAACTACTTTGTATTATAAAGTGTATTTCGTGTTTTGTCAATGCTTTTCTTTAAGTACTTGGCAATCGTCATAAGGTAAGTGACGCACAATCCTATTCAGCGGATTGTGCGCTACTTACCTTTAACAAATATTAATTTCAATCTTAATATCCATTTAGTTTTTTTTAATTTTTAATATCATGGAAAAACAGGTCCCATAGTATAGCTCTTCCCATAACATCCATTCTTGCACTTTCCAGCACATCCGCCTGAGCAAGTACCTGAACAGCTACCTTTGCAACTGCCACTACAAGAACCACTACAACCATTCTTCCAGCAAGCTATGCAAAATCCCATGACCTGCATTCCGTCACTTCCACCATTCAATTTACTCTCATAGTTCATATTCATGACCTCCTTTCTCCTTTTTGATCAGGTTCTACCATCTCACAGGCAGAACATCACTCTGTCTAAAGGTTGTTTTACCATACCGGATCATTATGCATTTTGTTTCCACAATATCCCTTACATCCGCCACCACAATTTTTACTACACGATCCTTTGCAGCTACCGGTACAGCCTCCCTTGCATGGACACCAAATCATCACTGTTGCACCATTATCAATTTTACTTGAATACTTTTCCATAGTAGACCTCCTTTCTTTATGTAATATTTATAATAATTCCACCACAAAGAATAGCAGAAATTATTATTACGTTTCAAATAATTCTTTATACAAAGGTTCATTCATCAAGTCTTGATGCGTTCCACTTATCTCTATTGTTCCATTATTTATAAGAAATATCTTATCACTATTAATAAATGATGATAATTTGTGACTAATGCTTATAATAATTGCGTCTGAAGATAATTCCTTAATTACTTCAACTATTTTTCTTTCTGATTCACCATCAATGTCAGATGTTACTTCATCAAGCAATATCAGCTTTCGTTTTCTAAGCAATATTCTAGTAAAACAAAGTTTTTGTTTTTGTCCACTAGATAAATTACTTCCATTTTCTTCGATAAAAGTGTTATATTCTTCAGGTAAAGAGATAATATATTCATGCAAACCAACTTTTTTACAAACTTCAATTACCTCCTCAATTGTGCTGGATGCATCACCAATAATTAAATTATTCATAAATGTATCATTTAGTATAAAGGGTTCTTTTGCTAGATAGGAAATACTATTCCTTAAACTGGAAATGGATATTTTGCCAATGTTAATTTTGTTGATATAAATATTGCCCTTATCATGTTCATATAAACGCAAAAGAATCCTAAAAAGTGTGCTCTTTCCACCTCCATTTTTCCCCACTATAGTATAGATTCCAGGATTATTAATTTTAAAATTGATCATATTTATGATATTTCTTTCATCATAACCAAAAGATACATTTTCAAAATTGATACTATTTATTTCATCTATAGTTATTCCTTGATCTAGTATTTCAAGAGTATCTTTTTCTATTAATTCATTTATCCTTTCATAGCTAACTAAAAACTTTTGCTTATTTATATTAATGGACATAATTTTTGAAAAGGCATCTGAAAGTTTATCTAAATATGCCGAAAATGCAACCATATTACCCAATGACATTTTCCCATCTAATATTAATACCGCTGAAAAAAATGTAATAGTCAAATTTACCACTACAGCCACTGTGTTTTGCAATATGTATATTAAATTACTTGTTCTATTTTCTTTACGCAAAATATTTAGCAAACTATTTAAATACTCAATATATTTTTTTAAACTAAATAGCTCTAATTGAAATACTTTTACTCCATTAATATTTGTCAGTGTTTCATTTACAAATCCCATATATTTATCATTTTCATTCTGTTGTTTTTCCTGCAATTCTTTGACTTTTTTTCTAAACAAAATATTTATTACATAAGTAATTGGTAACAGTAAAATAGCTATCACAGATAATTTTATAGAAATATTAAAAATAAATACTACTGATATTACCAAATTAAAAACAATCATTGATATACTCGTTATTATATCAATATAATATGACACTATCGTTGATGTATCTGATTCTAATTTACTAATTAATTCACCAGTCATATATGAATCTAAGTTCTTGCATCTTTTTAATAAAATTTTTTTAAATATAATCTCTTTAATCCGGTTATTTATCCGGTATGTAATAAGGTTTCCGAGCGTTGTCTCTAATACAGATAAAAGTGAAATAGAAATAAGAACAAATGCGTTAATTATCAAATACTTTTTTAGACTATTTATATCTTTTTCAGTAATACTATCTATAATTTTCCCATATATAGTGGGATTCAAATTATTAAATATCACACCTACAATTATCACAAATATAATAATTAATATTGATTTTTTCTCTTTGTACACATATTGACTTAATTTCTCTTTCGCTTTTATCATTAAAATGCTCCTTGATTACTGGTTTTGTAGTATGATTTGACATGTGTCAAAATCAATTGACCAGTATCCATTTTCGCTGCCAGACCAGTTATACTTTTGACCTTTTTCACTCCACCACATTTCAAAAGTTTTATTTATCTGAACATACTTATCAAATAATGCTTGAAAATTCTCTTCTTCTTTAGAATCAAAAATCTTTAATAAATTTTCTAGTGCCAATTTCTTTTCATACAAATCTAATATTTCTTCTTTTTCTACTTCTGAAACTTTTCCAACTATTTTATTCATTTTTTTCTCCTTATAAATTCGTATTATAATATTGGACATCTTTATCTGACAAATTTTCTAAATTATCATAGGGGTCACTATACTCAACATTCTCCATGTAATGCGTCAAAGAAACCTCCTTTTCTAAAGCTGTCTGTAATTGCAATGAAATCGCTCTCTCTGTATGACTCTTTTTACACTGAAAAGATGGTGAAACATTTACTTCATTTGTATATTTTTTATTTTTGTATACGCAATTTTCGCATTGATAAGTATCGCAAGCATTACATAATGGTGCAAACTTAAAAGAGTAAAGCTGTTCATTTGGAATATTTTTACCTTTATCCAAATCACCTACTGTATTTTGAGTGTTTTCCATATAGAAAGCAGGACATATATAAAACTTTTCATTAGGTGCTAATGTAATCGACTTATCACCAGCTCCACAATGATCATGCTCATTGACTAACAGAATATCTGTCAATACATTAATCTCCTTTACCCCCTCAGCATTTTCTATTTTTTGGACTATATAATGACCGATTCTTATCAGTTCTTCCTTATATAAAGAGTAATTAAAATCTTTATTGAATCCCAAAATATTCAAGTTGATTCTGTTTGTCTTATTGAAAAGAGTCGTAACATATTCTGCTAGTTTACCAATTTCAGACTGTTCTACATTTAAAATAACATACTCTTGAAGAGGGACTTCTAATGTTATATTATCTTTATCAAAAACTAATATTAACTCTTTACCTTGTATGGCGTTATAATACTGGGCAGGAATTATATGCAAGATATTGAAATATTTATAATAGGGAACATCTTCAAACGAATTGGCGGAAGATGAATGAACAAATACTGGTCTTAGGTTATTCTGATGTGCAAAATCCAATCCCTTCTTAATGGTGTCATTATCCATTTTTGTTATTGAACTACTGGAATTTTTGTTGGAGCAATATGTGACATAATCATCAGAAAGCAAAAAAACAAGTTTTTTTTGTACAATGGAATTCTTTCTCTTTATACCAAACTCATTGTAAAGTCTTGCAAAATAATAATTATTAGCTCTAACTTGAGCCTTATGCATCTTACAAACATATTTAGCACGTTGAAAGTTGGTTTCTGATTCTGCCTCGTCATAATTAAAACCTTGGCAAAAAGGGCATCCCTTGGCATAATCACAGTTTAAACACTCTTCATCACTTTGATACTTATACATTAATGTACCATATGCTCTGACTCTATCCGCATCTATTCCTGTTTTAGCATCCCCAATTATAACTTCATTTTTATTATTTAGGGAATAATGGTGATATCTCATACATGGATATATATTGCCCGTAGGACCTACCGCTAACATTTTTCCAGCACCACAGCTTGTCTGTGCTAATTCTTCTTCGGTATATGGACCTCCCAGCATATCATCAAACAAAGTACAAGTATATTTATCGAATATTCTATTATCAATTACATAGTCTGCAAGCGCTTTTATTTGTGCTTCAAATACTAAATCATCACCCTCATGCCATACATCTTCATAAACAACATTTGCAGCTATGTCTACTATTCCAATGTTCCAAAGTTCAATAATACTTTCTTTCAACAAAGGAAGATCTTCATGTGCAAAAGTTACTTTAGTGTTCCCTGTAAACTGCTGTAGCCATAAATCAACATTTTTTCTGATGATGTCATATGAGCCGTCTCCATTGGGAAATACTCTTTGTAAATCATGTTTTTTCTTTGTCCCGTCAATTGTTATTGTTAATGATATTTTTCCTTTATTTTTGTATATGAACCTTTGAACTGCATTATCTGAGTAGTTTACACCATTTGTACATATGTTTATGCGATAATTCCAATACCACTTATCTTTTAATTCATATGTTTTCAACTTGAAATAATCACATATCATATCTATCAATTCTACTTCAATAAACGGTTCACCACCAATAAATTCAATCACGGCGGCATCCCTTCTGTTTATAGGAGCAGTCAAGATATAATCTATGAATTCCTTCGCTACTTCAAAGTCCATTACATTATTAGAAGTTTTATGTGTAATATAGCAATATTTACAGCGCAAGTTACAATCTTCTGTTACTATAAATGTAATAGTCTGTGATTGATCTGATCTCCAGCTTTCTGCATTCGTACCTACCTTATAACCTACTTCATCCATACATGTCCCTCCTGTTATTTTCACCTAGCAATTCAAATCTTATGGTTATGAATCCTTGGTATATCAAATATCTTTTGGTATCGGTGTCACTACATTTTCGATTTTGATTTTCGAAACAGATTTAATCTTTTTTTCATTAATATTCTTTTCTCCTCTTGCAATATATTTACAGTCAATTTTAAATAATATCCAATCCATAAAAGACTGTATAAGAAAATTGAATTGGACTTATCAAAAGGAATCTTCTTGAGGTACACTTTGCTATATAATTAAAATAAAAGGATTGATTTATGTGTTTCCGCTGTACCCTGTAGTAATCTCAAAGTAATACTATCCCCTTCGGCCTTTTGTTAACTTCAGACTAGGTGTTGTTCCTAAATTGTATACTAGTTAACTGGTTAAACTTTTTAACAATAATAACTTGTAAACAACTGCTCCCCACTAAAGTCAAAAACATTTATCATATTTTTTATCTGTTTCGTATTATTATATCTGATGTTGTAAATTCTTCAATAAGTTTGTCGTGATTAATATATTGATGTCGTGAATAGCATATATATTGGATGCTCCACTACTCAAGTGTATCTTGGTATCGTGAATGGTGTGCAGAACGAAATATCCACTGTCATTATGAGTGTTCCAGAGCAACTTCTATCGCTTATTAGGTTTTGGTTTTTGGAAGTCAATTGAAATAATTTGAAGCTACTTTGAAAAGGCAGTCCTATCTGAGCCTGATTTATCAAGGCTACTACACATCGAATAGCGGCGAGACTTCGAAAAGTCAGATTCAATTAGATGTAGCGTAGTACAATTAAGCAGTTCTAAAGGAGATGCCCTTCAAATAGAAAAATCCTGTGGGTAATCTGCGGGATAATAAAAGCAAAAGTGCCTGAAGACAATTACCATATTTTTTTCAAAAAATACTTGTCCCTTACAACTGGTAACAATTGAAGGATAAACACATATATTCGACCCTGTTTTATTATAGGAGCATTGAAATTATTACTATTCCGGAACTTGCCACTTTAGATTAAATGGCTCCGATAGGAGTTTCTTCCGTAATTGTCCTATGGACTATAAAATGAACCTTGGATAAGTACTGCTGAAGCAAAAAAACTAAATTAAGATGAATATACCGGTTCAATAGGTTCTTCCACAAATTTACGTTTTTTACAAAAATGAATTTAAAAAGCACTGCAAAGTGACAGCTTTGCATATCATAATTTTATCAAATATGGAATTATGCGGAAGAGCCGTTCAATAGTGCAATATTTCCGGTTGCCAGTGCAGTGACTGGCATAGCCACTTTTAACTCATTTTCTGCTTGACTACCCCTTTATAGATGCAGAATATAAGATGCTCTCTCCACCGGAAAGGGGTTCTCTAGATTTCCAAAAAGTATGCACCGGTGCATCCAATTAAGGGAATTGCGGAAGAACACACCATGCCATAATATTCAGAAAATACATTAAAAATCCCCCTATAGATAAGACTTAAGCAAAAAAGAACTTGACTGACGGAGGAAGTGTTTTAAAGAAGAAGCATTTGTAATAACCATAGAAGATTACATTTTCTTTTATCAATCAGTTTCAGCATAATACTTATGCAATCTGAAAGACATAAAACAACAAATACGATTTAAGTAGTTTTTCTGTTACGCAGAGTTTGGGCGATTGCTGCAAATAGTAACATGGTCTGTGATGCCATTCCAAGAGCAAGTGACATCGCAACCCACCTCAAGGATACATCCATAAATATGTTTATCAGGAATACCAAGCAAAGAAATATGACAGAAAATGTTCGGCTTAATATTTTCATGTGATTGTATTTCTCCATGCTCATAGGATTGTTTTCATGTTCTACCGGAGCTTTAGCCCATATAAACAATGCTGATAGACAAGCAAGGCTAATACTTAATATAGGGGATGCGACCCATGAAACTATGAATAGCGACATCAAAAAAATTGCTGTAGATATCATAAAGCAACGCAAATGAGTTTTTGCATGATACCCACCCGCAGTATTTCTTAAAAGAATAAATGAAACGTGGTAAACTATTGTTTGCGGCACCGTACCAAAAAGCAATGCAATGATTGCTATTGAAACAATGTCTATAATATTAATATATAATATATGAAAACCATATTCGTAAACATCTCTGTGCTCTTCATCAATAACTTGGTTATAAATCAAATAATTGGTACTTTCAGTTATTAATTTATCCAACATAACGTGACCCCTCTTTCAATAAACAATTTTTATGATGTGGCAAGTTCGGCTTGCGATGTATTTGGCAATTTCAGTAGAGTAAGTACAGAAAACTCGTAATTTTCATGCTTATATGTTACAAATCCTCCAGTCTTCTCAGCAATTTCCTGAATTTGCTTTGTACCAATACCATGAACTCCTGTCGTTCTTTTAGTAGATTTTAAGCTTCCAAATGATCTTAAATCTCCCTTTTCTCTCGTTGCATTTTGACAAGCAACCGCCCAATAAGAGTTAAATATGCGAGTGTTTAAATAGATAAAATGAGGTCGACCCATTTGCTGATTAGCCTCAAATGCATTATCCAAAACATTACCAATCAGAATACATAAATCAACATCACTAATCGGAAGAACCTCTGGCAATTCTATGTTTACCGTAAAGTTTATATTTTCTTGCTCTGCTATCTTTGCTCTGGTGCTAATAAGAGTATCTAAGACTGGATGCTTAACAAATCCTGAAAGAACCATATCCTCATCAGATAAATTGGTAACATAGTCTTCTAGTGCACTATACTCCTTTGTTTTTATATATCCTGATATGACGGAAAAGTGATTGTGCAAATCATGATGAATTGTTGATATCCGAGAATACAATTCATTGATCTCGTTAATATGTTCCTTCGTCATTTCCGCAGTACGTAATTGCAGTTCCGAATGTGCAAGCTTTTTCGCATTTATTGTGAGCCTATTATATAGTATAACTACACTCACAATTATCACTGCAAGTACAAGGCTTCCCATGGTCAATAAAGATTGGGACATATTTGCAGGAAGTTCATCACCATATAGGAAAAGAACCTCAAGCATAGCCCAGCACCCAATAGTTACAAGTAGCAAAAAAACACAATCCTTACTTTGAATGACAGTGCTTTTATCAATATTTTGGGTGATTAAATAGTATACCACTAATAGTATGATTTTCGTCACAATAATAAATATCATTCTGTCAACACCAGGTAAGCCTATTTGTAGCGTCGAGGTATTGGGAATCAAAAGATATATACCAAGAATTAGTGCGTCTAAAATTCCCTCTATAGCAACAGAAATAACTCCCCAAATCAAATGCATCCTGAACTTACCATAAAAAACGAAATGGGCATATAATAATCCGGCAGCAACAGAGAAATAAGGACGGAAGCTAAATCCAGTTATATAATAAGCATTTCTAACACATACGAGAATCAGCCCTGCAATTATTTGTTTTTTTAAATTAATTTTAGTATCCAACGTTCTGTAAAGGAAAAACATACTTAGTGTAATTGTTGAAAGTTCAGCAAATCTTTCCGTAATAAATTCTAATATAGTCATAGTATCCTCCCTAATATATCGTCAGAATATACTTCTAAAAGGTTATTTATATGTTTTCGGCTAACCGATAAATTTATAATCTCTACACCTTTTAAAATTTTCACAGAATATGGATGCGTTGTTTTTATATTATATATTTTATCTTTAGCAATTACATAGGATCTGTGGATTCGAACAAAATACTCGCTGCCCCAAAGATTAAGCATCTCATTAAGCGTTCCCCTGCACTCTATTTCGCAATCTATCATATGATAGATAAGTGTGTGATTAATTACTTCAACAAATATAATATCACGCTGGCGCAAATTCACAATCTCGTTTCCAATTTGAATTTTTCGGTATCTTTCACTTTTTTGATTTTCAATTATCCTATCTAAAAATAAGGTAAGCCTTTTTATATCAATTGGTTTACTTAAAAATCCCATTGCTTCTACTAAGTACCCATCAGCTGCTCTAACAGAGTCAACTGTTACGAATATTATTGGGGTTTTATTACCCATTTTTCTTATATGATTGGCAGCGTTCACTCCATCAATTGATCCTTTTTCAAAAGATATATCCAGAAATACAACATCTGTTTCTGTTTCGTTTGAAAGAAATTTAATTAAAGTTTGTGGTGAATAAAATGTGCAATATGTAATCTCAATATTCCGGATTTTAGCCCATTGAGAAACGAATGTCTGCAATGATTTAATCCAAAATTCTTCATCTTCACAGATAGCGATTTTCACTGTATACCTCCCTCGTAAATTCATTTTTTATAATAATGTTAAATAATTTAATAATATGCAACCCTCTGTTTCAATTTTACCCTGTATACAATCTATTGGCAATACATACGCACCTGCTATTCACGCCATTAGTGTGTTATTTGCGTCAAGGCTCTTGAAGTTTTGTTTTTTTACATTAAAATAATAGTGTTATACTAAACCAACACAAAAAAGAAGAGAGGTGTAGCTTATGAAACAGAAAACTGCTAAACTAGTTTCTTCAGCGATTCATTTGGTTGCAAAGAAATCTGCTGACACAGCCTGTAATTGGAGATCATATCAACCTAAAGTTCCTATGAAGCTTCGCAAGGGAAAATAGCTCTTTTCCCTACATAGGGTATGTTTAACGGTGACAATCAAACATACCCTTATTTCAAATTACAAATATTTTTATGATGCTCAGGTGATTTAAGTTTGTATTTAAAAACAATGGGGTTCAGTTCAGGTGCATTTAATGTTTTATTCATATTTACCTTTATGATTCAAAATACAATACTGTATAATTCATGTATAATCTTATCTAATTTCCAATAATATAAATAAAAAATAAACCATGACGAAAGTTCACTTTTTATTTTTGTTTACCGACTATCCTTTATTGCAAAAATTCTTTGCATTTAAAATTCCAATTTTTATCCCAAGAGTTTGCCAACTTCATCATTTTAACAGTCATAGGTATGAAAGGGAAAATAATATTCACCGCCTTCACTCCGATAGAAAGGAGGTGAGGACAAATGAAAAAATCTTCTTCATACCAGACTAAAAAGCGATATCAATTTGAAAGTTATTGCAAGTCGGTATTAAGGAATGAAGTTCGTGACTGCTATAAAGAAGATGAGCGGAGCCTTAAACAAGAATCGCTTTTTTCTGAGTTAGATTGTCATGAAAAAAATCAGCTTTATATTATGGATGAGTATTTTGCACAAGATCACTTTTTTAATGTACTTGGTAATGACGTAGTCGTAAAAGGAGATGAATTAGCAGAAGCAATTAGTTCATTGCCGGAACAACGGCGGGACATACTTTTGCTTTCCTATTTTCTTGATATGAGCGATAGGGAAATAGGAGAAAAATTAAATCTTGTACGGCGCACCGTTCAGTATCAAAGGGCAAGCTCTCTAAAACAGTTAAAGCAAATTTTGGAAGGAGGAAACACAAAGGATGAATACAAGTAAAAAACAGCGTAGACAACCATTGCCTTACGATGTAATTGTACAGGCAACAGAGGGGAACAGCGAAGCCTTGAACGCTGTTCTCAAACATTTTGATAGCTACATAAACACCCTGGCTACAAAACGTCTTTATGATGAGTATGGTAACACATACTTATACGTTGACCAGTATCGCCGCCAACGTTTAATCAATAAGCTCATTTCCAAAATCGTGGGCCATAACGCAGCATAACTTAACCTACACTTGGTATCCGTGTTCCCTTTCCACGTATATCAAGCGTTAAAATGCTGCTTGTTTTGTACTTTGACAATTACATAAGTAAATCAGATACGTTTAACAGGCAAAGAGCCACGCAATAACACGCCACGACCACCTGTCCGATTCATTCCGGATTATACACGATGAATGATTTTTTAATGTAATCATGAAGTAAAGGTGAGAGCGACAGATGTTTATATGCAAAACTGACCATGGTAAGTCAGCTGCCACGATATGCCTGTTTCATAATGATACTCCTGTCCAGCCACAGTCCGAGCGTTAAAAGCGTCGCAGGCAATGGGGGCAGCTTTGTAAAGAACTGCAAAGGGGATATTCCCGTGGAGCTACTAACCGGTAGCCATCTGAATTACTCAATTTCATACTGAATTTATAGACCTGTTTTGATTTTATAAAAACCGGCAGGATATAAAATTAATTGAATCTGGAGGAATATTTGTGATTTATAATCTCAGAAATTTAGAGGAAATGAACATTACAGACATAACAAAAGCAGATAGAAATTCGCTTGTGAACATAGATACCGTGAAAATAGATGCTTCCCTTCCCATTGAAGAAAGGATGCTGAGTTTTCTGGAACAAATTAAGAATCCCTATTGCTTTTTAGTTGGAAACGCACCTGTTAAAGTGATTTTTAAGAACAAGGGCAGAACATTGGATGATGCTGTTAAAAATTTTCTGACTGACCTGAAATCCAATTAAAGTTTCAATTAAATTTTAAGAAGCTTTTAAGAAATAAGGCTCATGGAGCTATTCAAAATTTCTATCATCTGTGCTATAATGGTATCGTGATTATAGAGGATTGGAGGTAAAATGCCACGCATTAGAAAAACAGAAAAAGAAACACAAAATAAAGATCATCGAATCCTATGGCACATTGCTATTTATATTCGTCTTTCTAAAGATGATGGGAATGATGAAAGTATGAGCGTTACGAACCAACGAAAAATCATGCTGGAATTTCTGGAAGAGTATTTCATTGGTGAATACCAAATACACGATTACTATGTGGATGATGGTCTTACCGGCACAGATGATTCCCGGCTTGAATTTCAAAGAATGATACAGGATATCGAAACCAAAAAAGTGAATTGTGTCATTTGCAAAAATCTTTCCCGTGCTTTCAGAAATTACTCCGACCAAGGTTATTTTTTGGAGAGTTATTTCCCCAGAATGAATATCCGTTTTATAGCAGTGAACGAAAATAATGTTGACAGCTATCTGCATCCAGAATATATTGATGGATTGGAAGTACCTATTAGCGGATTAATGAATGACCGTTATGCCATGAGGGTATCCAAAGACATCCGACGCACATTTGACACCAAACGCCGCAGAGGGGAATTTATTGGAGCCTTTACACCATATGGTTATCTGAAAGACCCTGATGACAAGAATAAATTGATTATTGATGAAGAAGTTGCACCTGTGATAAGAGACATTTATAAATGGTTTGTTTATGAGGGTATGAGTAAGATGGGCATAGTAAGACGTCTGAATGACCTCGGAATACTTACGCCAACCAGTTATAAGCAAAGCAAAGGTATCAACCACAAATCTCCTTCCACCATCAATAACGACGGATTATGGGGTATAAGTACGGTTAGTACTATATTAAGGAACCAGATGTATATTGGTGATATGGTGCAAGGGAAAGAACGCATAGTCAGTTACAAAGTCCATGACAAAATAGCTGTTCCAAAAGATGAATGGTTTGTCGTCGAAAATACACATGAGCCGATAATTTCCAGAGAACTATTTGAAAAAGCTCAAAAACTCCACCAAAAGGAAACCCGTGTTCCTAAAGGTCAACGAAAAGTAAGAGTACTTTCTGGTTTTGTGCGCTGTGCAGATTGCCATAGTTATATGTCGTTCAAGGCAAGCAAGAAAGACAAGAATGGTAATCATAAATATGCTTATTATGTTTGTAGTACTTATGCCATGAAAGACAAAACAAAATGTAGCCGTCATTCCATCAAAAAAGAAATCATTGAAGAAGTGGTATTAAAAGCTATTCAAACACAAGTTTCTCTCGTAAACTCCTTACAAGAGATTATTGAAGAAATCAACCAGACACCCATTGTACAAAACCAGTCTAGTAGGCTGTTGACACTTCTTGATAATCATACAAAAGAATTAGACAAGGTAATATACGCCAGTGACAGCTTATATATGGATTGGAAATGCGGAGACATAACAAAGGACGAATATCACCGTTTGAAATCAAAGTATGAATCTCAGGCAGACAATAAGCGGAACATCATCAAAGAATTGGAGAAAGAGATTGAACTTTCAAAGAAAGGCGTAAGTTCCAGTAATGCTTACTTAACTACTTTCGCCAAATATGGCAACATCACAAAATTAGATCGGCAAGTCGTTGTAGATTTAATTGATACTATCTATGTTCATGAAGAAGGTGAAATAACTATTCGTTTTAATTTCACCGACCAACACAAACGAGTATTGGAATTTATTGAATCCAATAATAAAAAGGTTACTTATTTCTCAAAAGAAGCCAAACAAGATTTAAAAGTTGCTTCTCTCTAAATTTAATCATTTTTGTCTATAAATACACTCCTCATTTCGTCCAAGCAATCCATAAATTTCGCCTTGCTTCACATGGATATTTACTTCATCTACAACCGTCTGACTTCCATAACGCTTTGTCAGACCGTGTGTTTCAATTCCTAAGACAGCCATTC
>Ga0153972_1000360_pt1 | contig 14260 bp, 13 predicted proteins | sample TSGA056MetaG_FD_104732 | JGI IMG/M metagenome (GOLD analysis project Ga0153972, IMG submission 104732) | Attine ant fungus gardens microbial communities from Georgia, USA - TSGA056 MetaG | ecosystem: Host-associated > Fungi > Mycelium > Unclassified | place: USA: Georgia, George L Smith State...
CGTTGTCTTTATTGCGATATACAAGATACCGACGCAGCATGGCTTTCACTCTTGCGATGAGCTCCGTATAGGAAAACGGCTTTACCAAATAATCATCTCCGCCCGAGGAAAACCCAAGGAGCTTATCACCGTCCTGTGATTTTGCGGTCAGAAAGAGGATCGGAACCATCAGCTTTTGCCGAATTTCCACGCAGGCTGAGAAACCGGAACATCCCGGCATCATGACATCCAAAATAACCAAGTCAATGCTTTCGTCCGCTTTTTCGACCGCTTCCCTTCCATTCACCGCTTCCGTTACACTGAACCCTTCGCTTTCCAGCAGTATACGAACTACCTCGCGGATTTCCGGATCGTCATCCGCAAAGAGAATTTTTGTTTTTTCCACTGGGATACTCCCCTTTCCATTTTCATTATAGTGTATTATGAATAAAAAATCACCTCAAACGGCAACTCTTTAGTTTTCTTCAGAATTTCAATAGCCGATTCTTAAGTATTCCAAGATATAATACACACATAAGAACAAATCTTAATTATTTATGGAGGGATTCATCATGAAGAAACTACTGATCGTGACGTCGGCATTGCTAGTTACCGGTACGTACATTGGTTCTGCCTATGACGGGAGCGGCTAACAGCAAGATACAGAGCGTTTCGGTGCGCACCGTGACTTTACAGAGGGATTCTCTTGCAAAGTCCGAGCTCCCAGGTATCAAGCGGCTCCGACATATGCAAAGACAGTGACCTTGCATCTTGGCCGGTATCCGGTAAAGGTACATTGAGTACCTCAAAGCCATACATCAGTACGGCAGGTATTACATATCGTTCGCGTTTTGTTGTTTGTGTGGGTTCGGAGAGAATTGAGCGCTCATCTTCGTCCTGCAAAGCATAATCATTTGCCGTGGAGGTGGTCAGCGACAATCAGGCTTGCAACACTTCGATATTGACCTATCATGAGTTAACACGATGGCCAAATAAGTACCAAATAAGTATATTAAAAACATCAAACACAGAAAGAAGGGTTATGGATATGAAAAAAATAATAAATTCAGGATTGGCTTTTTTGATATGTATTGGGTTATGCCTCTCCTTGTTCGGATGTTCAACAAGTAAAAATGAACAAGGAAATACCCCTGTTTCCGAAAAAGCAGATGAAAAATCGAATAAAGAAACATCAGATTCCGACGTGACGGATAGTCTAACGGTTAAAAGTGTAAGTGATGAAGAGCTTAAAGAAGCCGCTGCAATCTACCAAGGATATCTTAGTAAAATACTGCCCGTGATTCCTGAAATCTGGCCCGGTATAAATCCTCAGTACTATAGTCAGGTGATCACAAATGGAAATAAGCACTATGCGGTATCGGCGGAGCGGTATGAGGAAATTACTGATACGCAAAATGAGGATGAATTGCAGAAAGCTTTACTTACGCTGCAAAATGCTCCCGGTTTGTATAAAAAATCCAAGTATAAAGGAGAACCGGTAACTGTCATGGATTTAGCAAAATCAAACGAACATTTCTCAGAGGCAGACCGTATGCAAGGATTTATTATTCTAATGCATGAAGCATTTCATTTTTATACGCAGCCTGATTGGAAGTTGAAAGATACAATAGTTAAGAGTGATGCGGATGAAAATGCGGGGAATATGCGCGCTTCGAAATATCCTTTGAATGAAGAGCCCAGAGTATTGCGAACGATGATATACAATAGCTTATATTCTGCACTGCGTTCAGAAACAGAAGAAGATATGAATGGGCATCTGTCCGACGCAAAATTCTGGTATGAAAAATGGAAGGCAGAATTTCCGGATGAATATGGAAACATCATGGAAACAGATTTAGCTGAAGGTACTGCGGAGTATTTCAGCAATGAAATAAGAAGGATCCTCGAAAATAATAATGAAATAAATGAGGCTCCTGAGGATCGTGCCGCCAGTGCAGAATCTGCCGATGTAGAGAGTTACTCCTTGGGGGATTTGGCGATTCAGCTATTGAAAAAGCAAAACAGGTTTGAAGTCTCCACCTATGAACAGGCAGGTAAAACTCCGTTGGAAAGCCTCTTGGAAAATACGCAGGCAAGTACGGACGCAAAGGAAAATGATGTAATCCGCTCTGCTGTGTCCAAGAAAATACAGGCAACCAATCAACAAATTTCAAATTATTTTAGTAATTACATTGATGCTGACAAAAATGGTAAGGCGACATATTTGGGCGTGTCCGCAGGATCATCAGGAATTGCCACCAGTGGTTTTTACTACTTAGCAGATATTTCAAAAACAGGCTGGCAGGATTCTACTATTAGTCACGCCGATATTCAGATTGAAAACTGCGCGGTATTTGAGTACAAGGATATGTTTTTGATTCCGGTTTCAGCGGATAAAATAATCCTTGACAGCGACACCCTTTCAATCAATGCGGATGGCATTACCATGAAAAACCCCATGAAATATGAAAAACTGCAAGATGAAAACGGAAACATCATTTATAAATTAAGTTCATGAAATAAGCCTATGCAACACACACGATACTGCGAAAGCTGATTTGCTGAGATTACGTCATACCGTGGGCCATCGACAACACTGTCATCGGGAGAATCTTCTGCGCCGGGGGAAAGTCTAAATTCGGTCTCATCTGTGATGGCATTGTCATTTGGCTCATCATTATCCCTCTCGGATTTCTGGCGGCCTTTTATTGGCAATTGCCTGTTGTATTTATCTACTTCATTCTGTGCCTCGATGAGTGCGTCAAGCTGCCGGTCGTGTTCTGGTATTTCCGCCGGTATACCTGGCGCAGAATCTGACAAGACAGATGGCCGGGAACAACAAAAGCCAGCTGAATTAATGCAGTATGGCCAGCTAAGTTTAGTCCAATTTAGCAACACATCCAAAAGCGGAGCAAGAGGGGTATCGGACATCCCGCGGTTATCCACCCAATATGCGCAGGGCAATTTGATATACCTTCAAATATGTGAAAAGCGAAACGCAGCTCAGTTTTGAACAAGAGCGTATTAAGGAAATAAAAACGAATTAACTTAGTGTCCTTTATGCTTTTGTAAAGGGGGTGTCAGCGGCTGCATGAGAAGAATACTGTGACAGAATTGTGACAGTTTTATCTCAGTTTTGCGAGGATTTTCCTTTAGCCCATCGTTTATACTGTAGTTGGGCGATAAGAAATACGGCCAAAAATAATGATTAGAAAGGAAGTAAGAACCATGAAAAAATTTATAACAGGTTCAATCGCAGCTCTACTGGCAGTAGCGGCCATGATCCCGACAACGGCTATGGCAGCTTCAAGCACTACGCAGGATGATTCACCGGTACCGAAAAGCAGTTATGTTGAAGTATCCGCGAATAGCGATACGAATGCCGCATTAACCGCCGAGGAGAATGCAACCCTCAATAAGGCGTATGATGAGCTGGAACTGCTGTTTGACGAGCTGGACACACTCTACGATGATGAAGGCAATGTGAAAAGCGGCAGCGAACAAAAAGCCGCAGAGTTAGAGAGCCGGATTGACGCGATCTCTGACAGCATCGCGGACATTGAAGATAAGGCCTTTTTTGCAGAACTGTCCGCGAGCTTGTCCGATGAGGAGATTGCAACCCTTAATAAGGCGTATGATGAGTTGGAACCGCTGTTTGACGAACTGGACACACTCTACGATGATGAAGGCAATCTGAAGAGCGGCAGCGAACAAAAAGCCGCAGAGTTAGAGAGCCGGATACATAAGGTAATGTGAAATCAGCATCGAAAAACAATCCGCAGGGTTTGGCCTTCAGGTTAAGAGAATCATGGCAATGCAGATACGGCCAAGAAGACGTAAGATGTTGAAAAACAGCGTCACATGATGTATAATAAACAAAGAGGGTACGGGGCATCTGCCCCGTACCCTCTTTGTTTATCCCGAAGCCGTTCTTGTCTTTTAACCTATAAAGGGGATGAATATTTATGAAAAAACTAATCTATGCGGCAGACGATGACAATAATATCCGCGAAATACTGAAATCATTTTTAGTGGATTCCGGTTATGATGTTCAGGTGTTTTCTACGGGAGATGCTCTTTTCGAGGAGTTCCAGCGTAAAGAGTGTGATTTAGTCGTTTTAGATATTATGATGCCCGGAAAGGACGGGCTTACGATATGCAAAATGCTTCGTCACATTTCAACGGTTCCTATTATCATCCTCACAGCAAAAGAGAGTGAAATGGACTATACGATGGGGATTACCTATGGCGGCGATGATTATCTGATAAAGCCTTTTCGACCCTCCATCCTTGTTTTGCGCATAAAAGCGCTCTTCAGACGCATGGAAATGGAGCGCACGCCGGATGAAGAAATGCTCTCCTTTGGGGATATCAACTATTCGGGAAAAGACCATGCCGTATTTTGCCGCGGTAAAAATGTCGGTTTATCTATGACCGAGCTGGCCTTTTTAAGATATATGATGAAAAATTTTGACAAGGCCATCCCGCGCGATGAATTTTTAAATGAAGTATGGGGTCTTTACGCTGAAGTTGAAACCCGCGTAACCGATGAGACCGTACGCCGCATAAGAAAAAAACTGAAAGCCGCGGGCAGTACGGTTGCCATTACCGCCATATGGGGATATGGTTACCGCTTGGAGGTAAAGAAATGAAACATACAAAATTAAAATTGACCTTAACGATCTCAGTTCTCATGGTGATATCCTTTGTGATAATTCTTTTGGTATTTAACATTATTATGTCCGGCTATATCCAAGACAAATCCTATCGTGCCATTGATCAGTTCATGCAATATGATGCTGATACGGAAGATATTAATACTGATTCTGTTCTTGTCAATTATTTATGGGTATCCCCCGGTTATGAGTTTTCTGCATATAAAGAAGGTGCATATGACTACTATTATGCCGTTGAAGATGACATCGCCCGATGGTGTGCAAATAATAAGCAACCTGACGGCGAGATTTTACCAGTCGAGATAGAAGGACGTTCGTACTATATTGCACAACAAAGGGAAGCAGATGCCATCGATATATTCTACGTTGACATCACTTCGGAAAAAGACAGCATAGCCATAATAAATATCCTGATGCTTATCGTGATGGCTCTATGCGCATCAGCGGCAGGTTTTGTGGGTATACAGGTTGGAAAACAAATAGAACATGACCAGGAAAAGCAGAAGGAATTTTTTGAAAATGCCTCTCACGAATTAAAAACACCTTTGATGGCGATACAGGGATATGCGGAAGGGTTTGAATCCGGAATTATAAAAGATGAAAAACATGTTGCCAAAGTGATCTTCGACGAGACAAATAAAATGGCTAAGCTTGTGGACGAAATTCTTTGTCTTTCCCGTATAGAAAGCGGCGCAACCAAACTTCAAAAAGAAAAAATCCGGGTGAAAGACGCTATAAATGATTGCCTCGTCTCCATTGAAGGGCTTAATATGAAAAAAAAGATTCAATTAGAAATCAATGTAATTGATGCGATCATTGAAATTGATGTTGTTCAATTTGAAAAGGCCATTACAAATATACTTACAAATGCAGTGCGGCACACGGATGAAGTCATAAATGTGACGTTTGACGGAAAAAAGCTGATAATATGGGATGACGGTAAACCAATACCGGAAAATGACCTGGAAAATATTTTTGAAAGATTTTATACCAGTAAAAATGGAAATACCGGTATTGGGCTTTCGCTGACAAAAGAGATTATAGAACAACACGGATGGAAAATATATGCTGAAAATATGAATGCAGGGACACAGTTTGTGATAGAGATATAGTTTAACCCCATAATACTAAACACTGATTAGAAGATGGACGAAATCCAGTTATCGTAACTATCTGCGCCGCAAGATGTGAAAAGATGCAAATACTGCTTATTGACTTATATTAATTAACAACGCAAACGCACACAGGGCAAGGCTAAAATAGCTTTGTCCTCTTTTTTGTTATGTCAAAAACAGTTCTAATGGGCATATCGGGAGATTTTCTAAAAAATTGGACAAAACACCTTGACAAAATCACTTTGAAGTTAGATTTTCTAGGTCCAACTTTTGGGGGTTAGCTCAAATTATACTCACTTTTATTTTTACATTTTAATACTCTGATGTTATAATGTGAGCAGTTAGCTAAAAATATATGAACATATGATTAAAACCACGCGGAGGAACAGACAATGGACACAAGAAATCTAACTCTATTAACCGACCTGTACGAACTGACCATGATGCAGGGATACTTTGAGCAGGACAATAACGAAACGGTCGTTTTCGATATGTTTTTCCGCTCTAATCCCAATAAATCCGGTTATTCCGTATGTGCAGGCCTGGACCAGGTGATCGATTATATTAAAAATCTCCACTTTTCTTATGATTATGTCGATTATCTCCGGAGCCTTAATTTATTCAACGAAGACTTCTTACAATATCTAAGCGGCTTTCATTTTACCGGGAATCTTTATGCCATCCCGGAAGGAACGGTGATTTTTCCCAAAGAACCGATTTTAAAGGTTGTGGCTCCGATTATGGAAGCACAGCTTATAGAAACCGCTATTTTGAATATTATCAACCATCAGTCGCTGATCGCAACCAAGACTTCCCGTGTTGTTTTTGCCGCAGACGGTGCCGGCATCATGGAATTCGGGCTGCGCCGTGCCCAGGGACCGGATGCGGGCATTTACGGTGCCCGTGCAGCAATAATCGGCGGCTGCATCGGAACCTCCAATGTCCAGGCCGGTCAGATGTTTGACGTTCCGGTCATGGGCACTCACGCCCACAGCTGGATCATGAGCTTCCCGGACGAATACAGCGCATTTAAGGCTTATGCCGATCTCTATCCAAACTCCTGCACCCTGCTGGTGGACACTTACGATACTTTAAAATCGGGCGTACCAAACGCTATCCGGGTTTTCCGCGAAATGCACGAAGCCGGCAAAAAGCCAGGCAAGTACGGAATCCGTCTGGACAGCGGCGATTTAGCATATCTCTCCAAGAAAGCACGTAAAATGTTAGATCAGGCTGGTTTTAAAGATGCCTTTATCACTGCTTCCAACGATCTGGATGAGATCCTGATCCATGATCTGAAAGTGCAAAAAGCCGCTATCGACTCTTGGGGGGTCGGGACCAACCTCATTACTTCCAAGGATTGTCCTGCTTTCGGCGGCGTTTATAAACTGGCGGCGATTCAGAATGAAGCAGGTGAGTTCGTTCCCAAGATCAAACTTTCGGAAAATATCGAAAAGATTACCAACCCGGGAAATAAGACCGTATACCGCATCTATGAAAAGGAAAACGGTAAGGTCAAAGCGGATCTGATCTGTTTTGATGATGAGCAATTCGATCCCGCCGAAGATCTGCTGCTCTTTGATCCGGCCTCCACCTGGAAAAAGACCCTGCTAAAGGGCGGCACCTACACAATGCGGGAATTGCTGGTACCGGTTTTCATCCGCGGGGAATGCGTATATCAATCTCCTTCGGTCAAGCAGATAGCAGAATACTGCAGACAGGAAAAAGACACCCTGTGGGAAGAGACCAAGCGGCTCTTCAATCCCCATCGGGTATTTGTTGATCTGTCGCAAAAACTATATGATGTCAAAAAGCAGTTGCTCGATACCATAAGTGCAGCAGAAAAATCACAGACAGCAGTAAGTCCCCCTCCCTTGGGTCGGCGGACGGAAGAGGACGGAATATAACATGCAGAATATGTCTCTTAAACAGATTACCAACGCCGTCAGCGGCACCTACTACGGTGACCCGGCCTTAAAACATCTTGATATCAGCGGTGTAGCCATCGACAGCCGGAAAATTGAAACCGACTTTCTATTCATTCCCATCAAAGGAGCTCGCGCAGATGGTCATGCTTTCATTCCACAGGTGATGAATGACGGCGCTCTGTGCACTCTTTGCGAACGCCATTTAGAAGGAATATCCTTTCCTTATATTCTGGTTACATCCTGTGAGCAGGCCCTAAAGGATCTGGCTAAATACTACCGGGAAACACTCAATATCAAGGTCATCGGTATTACCGGCAGCGTTGGCAAGACCAGCACCAAAGAAATGGTTGCTGCCATACTGAAACAAAAATATAAGGTCTTAAAAACTGAAGGAAATTATAATAATGAAATCGGTCTCCCGCTGACCATTTTCAATATCCGTGAAGAACATGAAATCGCCATTCTGGAGATGGGCATCAGCGAATTTGGCGAAATGCACCGCCTGGCCGCCATCGCTCAGCCGGATATCGGCGTCATCACTAATATCGGCATAGCCCATATGGAGAATCTGGGCAGCCGCGAAGGTATTATGAAAGCTAAGACCGAGATGTTCGACTACCTGCGGCCCGATGCGGCGGTTGTTCTGAATGGAGATGACAACATGCTTTCGTCAATATCCGACGTAAACGGACATAAACCGACTTTCTTTGGACTATCTGAGAGTTGTGATATCTATGCCTCCGGTCTGCGGGATATGGGGCTCTTTGGCACCGGCTGTAATATCCATTTCCCGGACGGTGAACTAATGATCACTATACCGGTGCCCGGAAAACATATGCTGTACAATGCGCTGGCCGGCGCATATATCGGCCGGTTGCTGGGACTTGATTATGCCCAGATCAAAATGGGGATTGAGAGTTTTACGCCGATTTCCGGACGGACCAACATTATCAAAACAGAACATCTGACCATTATCGATGACTGTTACAATGCCAATCCGGTATCGATGAAAGCCTCGCTTGACATACTGGTATCGGGTCTGCAGCGGAAAGTTGCTGTAATCGGCGATATGTTTGAACTCGGCCCGCAGGAAAAGGAACTGCACTATGATATCGGCAGATATGCAGCCCAAAAGGGCATTGATGCCATTTTCTGTATTGGTGCATTGTCGACAGAGGCCTATCAGGGTGCCAGAGAACACACGGCAGAAAATAGCAGCATTTTACATTTTGCGACAAAAGAAGACTTTCTGGGAAAAGTAAAAGATCTGATTCAAAAGGGTGATACTATACTGGTAAAAGCCTCAAATGGTATGGAATTCAGCGAGATCGTAAAAGAATTAAAAGGATATTAGGATTTTCATTCGCAGTCTATTTCTGAAAAAGCGCATACACAATTGAAACGAAAAGTGCCGGCAGCAAATTTGCTACTTTTATCCTGGCCTTAAATACCAAATTGATACCGACGCAGAAAATCAGTATCGAACCAACCATCGACATACTATTGATTACATTCTGGGTCAGATACGGCGCAATCACCCGCGCTAATACAGTAATGCTGCCTTGAAATACCGTTAATGGTATCACCGAAAAGAGTACCCCCATCCCATAAGTAGATGCGAATATAATTACAATCACCAGATCCAGTATGGCTTTCATATACAGCATGCTGGCGTCACCGGTTAATCCATCATTAATTGCCCCTACTACCGCCATTGCCCCGATACAAATGGTGAGTGAGGTGGTTACAAAACCTTCGATAAATAGAGAATCACTGTCACTTTTCGCTTTATGTTTCAGCCATGCCCCAAACCGTTCCGCATATCCTTCGATATCAATCGCCTCGCCTACCAGTGCACCAAGTACCAATGAGATAATCAGCATCATCGATCCCTGGGTTTCAAATTTACCATTAACCAATATGAGAAGCTGGCTCATACCACCTGAAACGCCGATAAATATAACCGCTAAGCCAATGGCCTGGGTTACAATATCCTGAAAACGCTGTTTTATCCCCTTCTTTAAAATCAATCCAACTATTCCGCCCGCAATGACTGCCGTGGAATTTACTAAAGTGCCCATCCCTATCATAAAGTTATCCCTTTGTTCTTTCTCTCATATATTGGTGCCCTCTCTCTAGGTGTGTAGTGTAGGGTGCTTACAATTATAACGCAAGCAAAAATAATAGGCAACAATTAAAAAGGATGCAGAGGAAACTAAATAGATGTAAAATCTTGTATAATGATACAGGCAAATAAATATAATATGAGTTGTCTAATAAAATATGACTACGACGTAAATTAATCTAATATATGGAGATGATGTTGCGAGGTGCGATAAATGGAATTTAATAATAATACCATCTTAATAATCGAGGACGACAATGAAATATCCTCAATGCTCTCAGAATTTCTTTCACAAAACGCATTTAAGCCAAGTGTTGCCGTCAATGGGATTGAAGGTCTGCGTATGGCGCAGTCCGAACCATACGGTTGTGTGTTGCTTGATTTGATGCTGCCTTATAAAAGCGGTGATGAAGTGCTTAAAGAACTGCGGGCAGTTTCCGGTGCCCCTGTTATCGTGTTATCCGCTAAGGAATTAACACGGAATAAGATTGAACTGCTGGAACTTGGCGCGGACGACTATATGACAAAACCGTTCGATCTGCATGAGCTGTTAGCACGGATTCACGCTAATATAAAACGGCATGTAAATATATCTTCGCCGCAAAACGCAGTCTTTGAGTTTGGTCCTATTTCAATAGATACCACCGCAAGGACAGTTACAATAAACGGACAGCAGGCGGAGCTGACCGCAAAGGAGTATGGCATTTTGGAACTGATGCTAAAGAATCCAGAGAAGGTTTTTTCAAAGCAAAACCTTTATGAAAGCGTTTGGGGCGAACAATATGCCTACGATAATGACACCATTAACACCCATGTCAGCAATTTACGCAGAAAGTTGGACAGTAACATAATCAAAACCGTTTGGGGTATGGGCTATAAATTGGAGATTTTAGATAATCTTTAGATTTGGTTTTAGAAATTCTTGAGCATCCGCCTCTATAGTGGGGTACATAGGAGGCGATAATATGAATGAAAAAATATTTACAACCAGGAATTTGACCAAGCAATACAAACAGCTTCGTGCGCTGGATGGCGTAAACATGGAAATTAAGCGTGGAGAGATTTACGGCTTTGTCGGTGAAAACGGTGCGGGGAAAACAACGATGATTCGCATATTGGCAGGGCTGTCGCCACAGACAGGCGGCGGGATTTCTCTGTTCGGAGTAAGCGAAACGGGGCAGCTGCCGAAACAGCGGCGGCGCATTGGCGGTATGGTTGAAAACCCCGCAATATATCCTGATCTGAATGCGGTTGAAAATTTGGAAATCTGCCGTCTGCAGCGGGGCATTCCCGGAAAGGACTGCATTATGCAGACGCTGAAAACAGTAGGTCTGACAGACACGGGAAAGAAGAAGGCTAAGCACTTTTCCTTGGGCATGAGACAACGGTTAGGGCTTGCCATGGCGCTGTTGGGCGACCCAGAGTTCCTTATCCTTGACGAACCGGTCAACGGACTTGACCCCACAGGCATTGTGGAGTTTCGCGAGCTTTTGAAGCGGCTGAACCGCGAACGCGGCATTACGATTTTAATTTCCAGCCACATTTTGGGGGAGCTGTACCAGCTTGCAAACATCTACGGCTTTATTCACAAAGGCAGAATGGTGGAGCAGATTACCGTGGAGGAGCTTAACGAGAAATGTAAAAAGCACCTGTACATCAGGGTGAATGATGCGCCAAAAGCGGCGGCGGTACTGGAAACGGCACTTAATACACGAAAATTTGAAGTCCTTCCCAATCATGTTATCCGGCTGTATGATTTTCTGGACATGAGCGGCAAGGTGTCGAACTCGTTGTTTACAAGTGGCGTTAATATTGAGGAAATCACCGTTAAAGGCGATGATTTAGAAGGGTACTATATGTCATTGATCGGGGGGCGGAAATAATGGGAAAACTTATTAAAGCAGAATTTATGAAATTATCGAAATCACTGGGTTATAAAATCCTATTGCTATGCGCGAGCTTTGTAGGCGTACTGCTCGGTTTGCTTGTGATAAACAAAGACGTGGGCCTGTCTGATGGGTATAACGTATATTTATCAACGTTGACGGACTCATTCGCGATGATATCCGCCATTATATTTGCCATAATTTTTGTCTGCAACGAATTTTCAAACCGCACCTTAGGCATGGGGTTGTTTAGTGGTTGTTCCCGCTTGAGCGTATTGCTTTCAAAAGCAATCGTATTCCTCATCGGTTTTATGCCAGTCGTATTCGCGGAAGCGGTGGTATCATGCGCTATAGTGACAATCGTTAAAGGTTTTGGTAGTTTGGACGCCCAACAATGGGCAGTACTCATCCAGGCAACACTTTTATTTATTTTGGGCAGCATGGCTATGGGCAGCGTCTGCTTTATGCTGGCGGTGTTAATTAAAAATGTCGGAGGGACAATCGGTGCAGGGATTGGTATCATGCTGGCGGTGCAGCTGTTGAAGTCTTTCCCGGCAACCGCAGGCGTGGCGAAGCTAACATTCCTGCACCAGATGGAATTATTGCCGCAGCCGGAATTCCCCGTCCTGTTCATAGCTATAAGCGCCGTTACGTTGGTTGCGGCATTAGCGGCTTCGGTATATATATTCAGCAAGTCGGATTTGAAGTAATAAAAGCATAAAGGAGGCGGGGCATGGGATATATTGCGATTGTATTGACACTGATTATCATAATTCTTGCCTTCCGCCTTCTCGCTTTGCGGCGGGAAATAAGGTGTGTGTCAAAGGATTTGCAGGATTTGAATACAGGCTCTACCGGGAGAAAAACTACCCTGACAATATTTCATAAGCCATTGGAAAACTTATGCCAACACATAAATCTTGGAATAGAAGTTCGGGATAAAGCCCGAATAGACGCCGAAATCCACGAAGCGGAGCTGCGCGCCCAAATTTCTAACATTTCCCATGACCTACGTACACCGCTGACGACGATTTTGGGATACATTAGCATGACAAAAACCGCACCGGAGAAAGCTGCGGGCTATCTCGAAATCATAGAGGACAGGTCAAAAGCGTTGCAGGAGCTTGTCGAACAATTTTATGAACTAAGTGTGATTGAGGATTCCCATGCCGAGTTGGAGCTGGAATCTGTTGATATTACTGCCGCGCTAACTAATTGTTTGCTGGGGAACTATGCGCTATTTGAGAAAAAGGGTATTGAACCGGAATCCCGCTTGCCGGAACAGAGCATAATAGTCGTCAGCAATCACCAAGTATTGGAGCGGATTTTTCAAAACCTGATACAGAACGCGTTAAAATTTGCCAGGCATAGCATTACAATCTCTTTGGCAGACGAGGGGACGCATTGCGCCTTTACAATTTCAAATGATGCCGATAATCTTGTCAATGCTGACGTTGAATACTTGTTTGAGCGGTTTTATACCGCCGATAAATCCCGTACATCCGGGAACACAGGATTGGGTTTGTACATCGTTAAACGGCTTCTGGAGAAAACGCAGGGCAGCGTGAACAGCGCTAAACTGGAAAACGGACAGTTTACTTTGGAGATTTTATTTACTAAGATATAAAGGAGAGATATGTATGGAAAAAGAGTACGAAATGCGTATCAAAACAGCCTTAATAAAGGCAAAGGCAGGAGAATTTCTACGCTCCTGCCAGTACATATCTAATTTTATCCTTATTGAGTTTAATTCATGATCAACACTTCTCAAACATTTTCCTGGTACATTTCTTATCGATAAGACATACTCACATCACCGCTGCTGGTATTAATAGTAACCTCATAATCTGACAGACTGCCAATCTGCCCACTTGCTGCATTACCCTTTTTATTATATCCCAACGCATCATCAAAATCGGTATTTATATCACCGCTGCTGGTATTTGCCTGAAACTTGAAGCTTGTGTCCTGAGGGATTTCACAATACACATATCCGCTGCTGGTCTCAATCTGTAAGTTTTCCGTAAGTGCCGTAAAATCTATCCTGATATCACCCGACGTGCTGGTCAGTACGCCGCCGCCTTCAATGTCTTCTGCTTCAACATATCCGCTGCTGGTCTTGATATTCAGTCTGCCGGTTATATTTTCTATCCCAATGTCGCCGGAACTGGTCTGAATCTGTGTATCACCGCCGCCGGCTATCGTGACATAACCGCTGGTACAGGAAATATCAACCGTTCCACCTATCTGACCGGTATCAACATCACCGCTGCTGGTTCTAATCTTAATATCTCCCGCAACATCACCGATCTCAATATAACCGCTGGAACTGCTTAGCTCGGCAGGACCATCCAGATATTCGGTACGAATGTCGCCGCTGCTGGTTTTAATATAAATATTTCCAGCGCGAAGGTTATTAAGATTTACATAGCCGCTGGACGAATTGACATTAAAATCGGAAAATTCCAGATTGGTCTCTGCAGAAAAATCGCCGCTGCTGGTCTCTATATCGACGGCATCTTTATAGGATGCCGGCAGATATACTTCATAA
>Ga0153972_1000361_pt1 | contig 14253 bp, 14 predicted proteins | sample TSGA056MetaG_FD_104732 | JGI IMG/M metagenome (GOLD analysis project Ga0153972, IMG submission 104732) | Attine ant fungus gardens microbial communities from Georgia, USA - TSGA056 MetaG | ecosystem: Host-associated > Fungi > Mycelium > Unclassified | place: USA: Georgia, George L Smith State...
ACAAATCCACACCAAAAGGCCAAAAGCGAGGGCTTCAATCGCCAATAGGATCGCGGAAGTAGAAATGCTCAAAATGCTTTGACTTCGAATCGCTGCTACCGGGTCTTTGAAAAAACCTTTGAGCGCGAGAAAGGTTGATTCTTTCATGGAATCAATCTGACTGGAGACGGAACTGCCCGTGCCCGTTACCAGCCGGTCGGCCTTTGCGTCTTCGCAGTTGCACATCTCCCCCTCAGCCAATTGTTTTCCGCAGAATTCGCAAAATTTCATTTTCAGTTCTCCTTTTCGAAAAAATACGTCAGCCGGATTCTCCCTCAAGCGTTTTTAACAACGGCGCTCCGTGGGATACCGTGCGGATTGCTTAGTGCGGGCCGTCTCAGTGTTCCTTCATGCTCCGCTCCATTTCCCTGTCCGCGTCGCGGCGGGCCTCGGACTCCCGCTTGTCATGGAGCTTTTTTCCCTTGCACAGGCCCAGTTCCACCTTAACCATCGCGTTTTTAAAATATAGGGACAGCGGGATGATGGCATAGCCCTCCTGCTTGACCTTGCCGTACAGACGGGCGATTTCCCGTTTGTGCATAAGCAGCTTTTTGGGCCGCATGGGATCCCGATTAAAAATATTTCCTTTTTCATAAGGACTGATACGCAGCCCTTGGGCGAATATTTCCCCATCCTTGATGTGGCAGAAGGCGTCCTTCAGATTGGCGGCCCCCTGTCGCAGGGATTTCACCTCCGTACCATGCAGTTGGATCCCCGCCTCAAAGGTTTCCTCCACAAAATAGTCATGATAGGCCTTTCGGTTTTTTGCGATCAGCTTTATACCCGCCGGCCTCGGCATCGCCGCCACCTCCTTCCTGTATGCTTCCGTTGCCCTGCCTGCCGCGCATCAGAGAACAAAAGCAGGGCGGCCATTGGGCCGCCCCGCTCTCCAACAGGCCCACAAGCGCCACGCACCGAACGGCACACGGCCTTATTCGCCAAAGTCATAGATCAGCGCTGGCAGCGTGTCAAACACGGAACGCCGGGCGGTGCCGGTGAAGATGCTGACGGATATCTCCCGCAAGGCACATGCCTTATCCACAAACGTCACGACGAAGCCCTCCCTATACCTGGGCGGCTTCAGGGTGAACAGCCACATGTGCTTTAAAATAATATCCGCTTCCCGTTCGTTCAATTCGCAAATCTTCCTGGCATTGGACAGCGCCTCCGCCGGGTGCTCCCGCATGTGGCGGAAGGTTTTGGGCGCGTCATCGTCGCGATAAAACATATCGTGCAAGAGGCCAGCCCGGGCTGTGGCGCGGCTGTCCCATTGCAGGAGTCGGGTAATCAGAAAGCTCCAGTAGGCCACATCCAGGCTATGCCGCAGGCGGGAGTAATTATAGTGCTGCATATAGCTATCCAGCCGCCGGATCTGCGGATTTTCCAGCAGCGGCTCGATACACGTGTAAAATTCAGCGGTCGCGTCCGCTTTCCATACGCGGATTCTATGAAATAATGCCATTCGCGAAAAACTCCATCCAAAGATTTTCTGGCGGTTCCCATCCCCAATGCCGGACAGGATACACACAACATCATATTAGCGGAAATCAGGATCGTTGTCAACCGGAAATTTAGGCGGCCAGTGGGTTGTCCGGCGTATTCAAAACCTTGTGGGACGTACTAGAACGCAAAATTTCCGTTTGTGAATATGGAAACAGTCTGTCCATCCCAGGTTTCACCCGTAATGGACAGGTCGGAGGTGCCCACCATGAAATCCTCATGGACATAAGACTGGTTGATGCCCAGCGCCAGCTTTTCCTCCTTCGGCAGGGACGCCGCGCCGTGTATCATGGGATAGGCCTCGCCAAAGGCAAAATGGCAGGCCGCGTTTTCGTCAAACAGGGTGTTGTAGAACAGAATGCCGGAATTGGAGATCGGCGAGTCGTACGGCACCAGCGCCACCTCGCCAAGGTAAGCGGCGCCGTCGTCGGTTTCCAGCGCCTTTTTTAAAAATGCCTCTCCCACAGCCGCCTCTGCTTCCACGATCCTGCCGTCCCGTATGGTCATGCGGATGCCGTCCACCACGTTTCCGTTCAGCGCCAGCGGCTTGGACGCGTAAACAATGCCGTTTACCCCGTCCCTTTTGGGCAGCGTGAAGATCTCCTCGGAGGGGATGTTGGCCAGAAAGGAGACGCCGCTCGGGGTTTTTTCCGACGCGCCGCTCCAATAATGCCCCTCAGGCAGTTCCAAAGTGAGCGACGTCCCCAGCGCATTTTGATAGTGAAGCGCGCGGAGCCTCAGTCCGTTAAGCCGATCTACCCGGGCGCGCATGGTATTTACAAACTCCTGCCAGCGACCGACGGCGCCGCCGTCCCCCGCGACCCGGGTCGCCTGGAAGATGGCGTCCCACAGGCGTGCCACGGCGGCATCCTCGCCAAGCGCGGGGAAAACCCGACTGGCCCAGGCCTTCGTCGCGTAGCCGCCGATGCACCACTGGAACCGGTTCGCCATCTGCGCCTCATTATACCGGCGAAGGCGCGCCCCGGTTACCTGCTGCCAACGCTGTATGCGCACGGGATCGGCATCGCGCAGAAGGGCGGGGTCGGAGCCGTACAGCACCAGCTTCGCCGCGTTCTGGTCCATCTGGTACGCATACAGCTCCGCCTGCCATTCAGGCATTTGATCAAAGACATCTTCCTCTGCCCGCAGGTATCTGAGCCGGGTTATGACGTCATCGCTCCACACCATGACCACTTCCCGCGCACCTCGGTCATAGGCCGCCTCCGCACAGAGCCGGGCCAGATCCGCGCATTCAACAGCGGCGTAAATATAAAGTGCCTGCCCCTTTTGCGGATTTGCCCCGGCCTCAACCAGAAGCCCGGCATATTCTCTCAGCTTTTCTTCCATATGCGCACCTCACCTTGTGCGGCGTTTTATTCGCCGCACCCTTCATTTTACCATAATTTAGTGTTACCCGTCAATCGAAAAAAATCCGGACGCGCCCCTTACGCCAAGGAAGTCACCGGTTTTTTTGAATCCTCCGCGGCGGCTGTCCGGCGTTTTGTTCGTTCCGTCCGCCCGTTTTGCGGTATGATACAAGAGCGCACCGAAATGAAAGGAAAGGACGGGCGATTTCGGCCCGGCCCTTGCTTTTTGGCTTTGCGAAGGAGGCTTTGATCCATGGACGACAACAGCCAGAAGCACTGGGATATCGCCTCTCTGGATGAGGTGATGGATTGGCTCTCCGGTATTTTGCGGGGGGAGCCGGAGGCAAACCTGCGGGAACAGCTCAAGGCCGCCGAGACGCTGATCCGATATCACTCCTCAGCCCAGGAAGATGCGGCCGCCGGGCCGCAGATCCCGGTGATCATTGATAACGCGGATGCCCTTACGGATTGACGAGATCATCGGGGGCGGCTATGGCTCCTTCTGGCGGTACCGGGGCCGATACCGGGTGGTGAAGGGTTCCCGAGGCAGCAAAAAGTCCAGAACAGCGGCTCTGTGGTATATCGTTCACCTGATGAGGCATCCCCAGGCGAACCTGCTGGTGGTGCGGAAGGTGTTCCGTACGCTGAAAAGCTCCTGCCACGCAGAGCTGCGCTGGGCGGTTCAAAGGCTGGGCGTAGGGCGGTTCTGGGCCTTTCGGGAGACGGAGGCCACCTACCTGCCCACCGGGCAGAAAATCTTTTTCCGGGGCTTGGACGACCCGGTAAAGCTCAACTCCATCGCCGCTGCCGCCGGATGCCTCTGTTGGCTCTGGATCGAGGAGGCCACGGAGATCACAAACGAGGCGGATTTCAACATGCTGGACGAAAGCATCCGGGGCCGGGTGCCGGAGGGCCTTTTCAAGCAGGTGACCATCACCTTTAACCCTTGGGACGAACGACATTGGCTGAAAAAGAGGTTTTTTGATCCCCCCGCCTCCCCGGACGTGCTCGCCCTTACCACCACCTATCGCTGCAACGAGTTTCTGGATCAGGCGGATTTAGCGCTGTTTGCGCGGATGAAGGCCAAAAATCCCCGCCGCTACCAGGTGGCCGGGCTGGGCAATTGGGGCGTGTCCGAGGGGCTGATCTATGGAAACTGGCGGGAGGAGCGGTTTTCGCCGGAGGAAGTCCGCCGGAGGCCAGGCGCGGCGCACGTGTTCGGGCTGGACTTTGGGTATGCCTGCGATCCTTCCGCCCTGTTTTGCGGAATCTGCCAACCGACGGATTTTAGGCTTTTCGTATTTGACGAGCTGTATGAGCGGGGGCTTACCTATGCCATGCTTTCCTCCGAAATCATGCGGATGGGTTACGCGAACGAGCGGATCCGGGCCGATTCCGCCGAGCCCCGGAGCATTGATGAGCTGCGGACGCTGGGCCTCCGGCGGATTGTCCCCGCCCGAAAGGGGCCGGACAGTATCCGAAACGGTATTTCCCGCTTGCAGGACTACGAGATCGTCATCCACCCCCGGTGCGTCAATTTCCTGCGGGAGATCTCCGCCTACGCGTGGGATACCGACGGCTTTCACAGGCCGGTGAACCGGCCCGCCGCCGGGGAAGATCACCTGATGGACGCCATGCGATACGCCATGGAAGACATAGGAAAGGGCGATGTATTTTCCTTTGCCTGACTTCTTTTTTAGAAAAGAAAAAGAAGCAAAAAGAAAAACAATTTGCCGGAGCGCTTTATGACACTGAAATCGCTTTGAAAAAAACTGGAGGTCAAAACAATGCGTCAAATCACGGAAACAGAACGGGTTTTGCAGGAGCTGGATCCTGGCGGCAATGGCCGGGCGCAGCATTTTTTGTATCAGGAGGCAATGCGCTTCCTTCGCGCCCCGGCCCGTCAGGAGATGCTGGAGGGGGAACGCTATTACCGGGGCCTCCACGACATCCTGGACAGGAAGCGGACGGTCATCGGTGCCGATGGGCGGCAGGAGATCGTTACTAATTTGATCAACAACCGGATCGTGGACAACCAATACGCCCGGATGGTGGATCAAAAGGTCAATTACTTATTGGGAAAGCCCCTTACCCTAGAGACGGACAAGCGGGATTTTTCCCCGCTCCTGAAGAGGCTGTTCGGGCCGGCGTTCCGAAAGACCCTGCGCCTTGTGGGAGAGGACGCCCTCAACTGCGGGCTTGGGTGGCTCCACCCCTGCTATGACGCCGGGGGCCGTCTCATCTTCCGGCGGCTGCGGCCCTTTGAACTCCTGCCGTTTTGGGCCGACGAGGGCCACGCCTGTCTGGACTGTGCCCTGCGTATCTATGAGGAGGAGCGGGGCACCGGCCCCGTGATTGAGCGGACGCTGCGCGCGGAGCTGTTCACCGCCGAGGGGCTGTATCGGTTTCGGCTGGACGGCGGGCTCATCCCGGACGGCGGCTTCTCCCCCTATTATACCTGCCTGTGCGACGGGGAGTCCGCCGCCGGATGCTGGCCTGCTTTGCCGTTGGTGGCATTTCGGGCATCCGGCCGGGAAATTCCCCTTCTTCGCCGGGTCAGAAGCTTGCAGGATGGGATTAATACGATTTTATCGGACTTTGCGAACCGGATGCAGGAGGATTCCCACAATACCATCCTTGTGATCAAGAACTACGACGGGGAAAATCTTGGCGAATTCCGCCGGAACCTGGCGGCATACGGGGCGGTAAAGGTGCGCACCGGGGACGGGGCTGACGGGGGCGTGGAGACCCTGTCCGTGGCGGTGGACGCCGGGAATTTCGAGGTGATTTTGACCCTTTTGAAGCGGGCCTTGGTGGAAAACGCCAAAGGCTTTGACCTGCGGGACATTTCTCTGGCGGGCGCGCCGAATCAAATGGCCATTCAATCTTTGTACGCCGACATTGATCTGGATGCCGGGGCTATGGAGCTGGAATTTTCCGCCTCTCTTCGGCAGCTAATGCTTTTCGCCTGCGCCCATCTTGATCAAAGCGGGCGGCCAGGGCTGCAGCCGGAGGACGTAGAGGTTATTTTCAACCGGGACGTTTTAATTAATGAAAGCGAAAGCATCGACAATTGTGTAAAATCAAAGGGAATCCTGTCCGACGAAACCATCGTATACCAGCATCCCTGGGTCAGCGACGCAGAAAAGGAGCTGGCGCGGCGGCAGGCGGCGCGCGCGGAATGACAGGCAAAACCCCGGCGGATCCAAAATGGATCCGCCGGGGTTTTTAGGGGCGCCCTTCGTTCATACGGGCCAAATCCCTGACTACCTGCCCGGCCAGAATCAGCCCCGCCGCCGCGGGGACAAAGGCGCAGCTGGCGGGGAGCGGACGGCGCTTTGCGTCAGAAGCCCCTGCCGAATCAGCCTCATCCGGGCTGAAAAGGGGCTTCTGGGCCGGCTCCCGGGAGTAGACCACCTTCAGTCCGCTTACGCCCCGCTTCCTTAACTCCCGCCGCATAATACGGGCCACGGGGCACACGGCGGTTTCATAAATATCCGCGACCGTAAAGGCGGCAGGATCCAGCTTGTTTGCCGCGCCCATGGCGCTGATGATGGGAATTCCCATGGCGCTTGCCCGGCAGGCAAGCGCTACCTTGGCGGTGATGGTGTCCACCGCGTCCACGATATAGTCGTAGGCGGTAAGGTCGATCTCTCCCGCCGTTTCCGGCAGGTAAAAGATTCTGAAGGCGGTTACCCTGGCTGCCGGATTGATTTCCAAAATTCGATCCCGCATGGCATCCACCTTGTACCTGCCGATGGTGCGGTGGGTTGCGATGATCTGCCGGTTCAGGTTGGAAAGACAGACCCTGTCGTTGTCAAACAAAGCCAAAGTACCGACGCCGGTGCGGCAAAGGGCTTCGATGCAGTGGCCGCCCACGCCGCCCACGCCGAATACGGCGACGCGGGCGGCAAACAGCCGATTAAGCGCCTCCCGCCCGAAAAGCATCCCGGTTCGCTCAAATTGATCCGGCAAGATTCTCATTCCCTGCTTTTTTAGAATATACCGATTTTAAGGGATGGCGCGTCGTTTGTCAACGGGCGATTCATGCGGTTGTCGCATTTGAATCTCCCGATGTTGACGCGCGAATTAAAATATGTTAAATTTTAAAGGCACCTTAAAATATTTTTTATGCGTTGCCGGGAGAACCCGCACCTCGGCCCGGCCCAATGCATGAAACAATGCGGAGGGATTTTTGAACCATGAAACGAATATTGCCCCTGTTGCTGATCGTTGCTTTCGCCCTTGCGCTTCTGGCCGGATGTGGCCAAGCCACGGAAGACGCCGCCACCTCCCAAACCGAGCCGGACGGACAGGCGGGCGGGGATAAGCTGCAGGTGGTTTCCGCCCTCTTCCCCGGCTATGACTTTGCCCGTGAAATCGGAGGAGAACAGATCGCGCTGTCCATGCTGTTGCCGCCCGGCGCGGAAAGCCATTCCTTTGAACCGACGCTACAGGATATCCTGACCCTTCAAAGCTGTGACGTGTTTATCTACGTCGGCGGCGAGTCCGACACCTGGGTGGATGGTGTGCTGGCGTCGATGGACACCACAAACATGACAATTCTCGCCATGATGGATCTGGTAGAGGTGGTTGAGGAGGAGCTGAAGGAGGGTATGGAGGAGGAATCGCACGACCACGATTCCGGCGAGGACGAAGACCCGGAGGAGGAGACCGAATACGACGAGCACGTCTGGACGGCTCCGGCCAACGCCATTCGCATCACCCGGGCCATCACCGACACGTTCTGCGCGCTGGACGAAGACAATGCCGATACGTACACTGCGGCCTGCGCCGCCTATACTGCCCAGCTGGAGGAATTGGACGCCGGTTTCCGGCAGGTGGTGGAGGCCGGTGCGCGGAGTACGCTGATCTTTGGCGACCGGTTCCCCTTCCGTTACTTTGTGGATGCGTACGGACTGGACTATTTCGCCGCCTTCCCCGGCTGCTCCTCCGAAACGGAGGCCAGCGCAAAAACAGTGGCGTTCCTGATCGACAAGGTATCCGACGAGGGTGTCCCGGTGGTATTCTATATTGAATTTTCCAATGGGAAAATAGCCGATACCATCTGTGAAGGCACCGGCGCGAAGAAGCTGCTGTTCCACTCCTGCCATAATGTCACGAAGGATGAGTTTGAAAGCGGCGTCAGTTATCTGTCGTTGATGACGCAAAACATGGAAAGCCTGAAGGAGGCCCTGGCCTGACGCTGCAGGCGCATCCGGGCAAGGGGCGCATTCCTTACATGAACGAATGCGTTTTAAATATACCTTGACAATCGCCTGTTTTCGCGATAGACTATCGGATTAATGATCGGGGAGGTGCCGCTATGGGTGAGACGATCCTCCGTATCCAGGCACTGGGCAAACGCTTTGGGGATACGCAGGTGCTGGAGGATGTGTCGCTGGAGATTGAGGCTGGGGAAATTTTCGGGATTATTGGCTTGTCCGGCGCCGGGAAAAGCACCTTGGTGCGGTGTGTAAATTTTTTGGAAAAGCCCACCACCGGCGACGTTTTTTTTGAAGGAAAAAGCATGGCGGCCTGTTCCAAAAGGGAGCTTCTTGCCACCCGCAGGGCCATGGGGATGGTGTTCCAGCAGTTCAACCTGCTCATGCAGCGGACGGCGCTCCGGAACATCTGCTATCCGCTGGAAGTCGCGGGGATACCCAGGCGGGCGGCAAAGCAGCGGGCGATGGAGCTTTTGGCGCTTGTTGGCATGGAGGACAAGGCAAGCGCCTATCCCGTTCAGCTTTCCGGCGGGCAGCGGCAGCGGGTGGCCATCGCCCGGGCCTTGGCCACCCGCCCGAAAATCCTCCTTTGCGATGAGGCTACCAGTGCCCTGGATCCCGCCACCACCGGTGAGATTCTGGAGCTTCTGGAGAACATCAACAAACGGCTCGGCACCACCATTCTAGTTATTACCCATGAGATGGGCGTCATTAACCGGATTTGCGGCCGAGTGGCAATTCTGGATCGGAGCCGGGTGGCGGAGATTGGCCCGGTGGACGATATCTTTACCAGTCCGAAAACGGAGGCGGCCAAACGGCTGATTTACCCCCAGGGCGTCCAACTGGGGGCCGCCATCGGTAAGCGCTGCTGCCGCCTGGTCTTCGATGGGAACGCCTCATCTGAACCGGTGCTGGCGGAGTTGATCCTGAAATTCAATCAGAAGGTCAATATCCTGTTCGCCGATACCCGGGACATTGAGGGCCGCGCCTTTGGCCAGATGGTCATCCAAATGCCGGAGGACGACCGGATCGCGGAGAGGATGCTCCAGTACTTGAGCAGCCTTGCGGGTATACACGCGGAGGAGGTGGAGTCCCTTGCTTAATACGGCCGGCCTTTCCCTGTTTCTGAACGGCACCCGGGAAACCCTCTTTATGACCCTTTTCTCATCGGCCTTTGCCTACCTGCTGGGCCTGCCCTTGGGCGTCGCCCTCTTTCTCACGGGGGCCAGCCGGAATTCCTTGGTCAGCGCCCTGAATAAGGTGCTGGGCGTTGTTACAAACCTTTTGCGCTCCGTCCCCTTCATCATCCTGTTCGTGGTTATGATCCCGGTTACTCGGGCGATCGTGGGAACCTCGGTCGGCACAAAGGCCGCCATTGTCCCGTTGGTGATATCGGCGGCGCCCTTCATTGCCCGGATGGTGGAATCCTCCCTTCAAGAGGTAGACCGGGGCGTTATTGAGGCGGCGGAGTCCATGGGCTCCGGCCAGTGGAAAATCATTTCTAAGGTTCTGCTGCCGGAGGCCCGGCCATCCCTCATTTCCGGGGCGGCCATATCCGTCATCACGATTATGGGCTACTCCGTGATCGCGGGAAGCCTTGGGGCCGGCGGCCTTGGGGGCATCGCAATAAACTATGGGTATAACAGATTCCAAAGCGACATTATGTGGGTGGCCGTCATCCTGCTGATGGTCATCGTACAGCTCTTTCAGTCTATCGGTATGCGTATCGTGCGAAAAAGCGACAAGCGCGGCACAAGCTAGCCCGCCTGGACTGAAAGGCAAAAACATACGTTAAGGCAAAAACATACGTTGGAGGAAAATGAAACATGAAACGACTGTCTGCACTGCTTCTGGCACTATCTCTTTGCGCCTGTCTCCTTACCGCCTGCAACTCCGGCACCGTGGAAATTACGGACGACCCGGCGGATTTTCAAATCTCGCCGGAGGCAATTGAGGAAGGCGCGGGCGGGCCGCTGTCCGTGATTACCATCGGTGCGTCGCCCGCCCCCCACACGGAAATCCTGGAGGCCGCCCGGACTGCCCTGAACGAGCTCGGCTATGACCTGAACATCGTTGAATACAACGATTATGTGGTGCCCAACGTGGCCCTGAACGACGGGGATCTGGACGCAAACTTCTTCCAGCACCAGCCCTATCTGGACAATTACAACGCGGAAAACGGCACGGAGCTTGCAACGCTCGTCGCCGTCCATTATGAGCCGCTGGGCATTTACGCGGGAAAGACCGCCTCTTTGGCGGAGCTGGCGGACGGGGCCCAGATCGCGGTGCCCAACGACGGCACCAACGAGGCCCGGGCCCTGAAGCTGCTGGAGGCGAACGGCCTGATCACCCTCGACCCCGATGCGAACTTTACCGCCACGGTACTGGATATTGCGGACAATCCCAAGAATCTGAACATCGTGGAAATGGAGGCCGCCCAGATCCCACGGGCGCTGGCGGACCTGGACCTTGCCGTCATCAACGGCAACTACGCCATCGACGCCGGACTGAACGTGGAGACCGACGCGCTGGCCAAGGAGGAGAAGGAGTCCGACTCCGCCAGTGCGTATGCCAATATCGTGGCCATCCGGGCTGGCGACGAAAGCCGGGCGGAGCTGATCGCCTTGGCCGAGGTTCTGACCAGCGACGCGATGCGCCAGTTCATTGAGGAAACCTACAGCGGCGCGGTGGTTGCTATTTTCTAACGGCTGTGGGTGGGCGCATTTCCAGCTGTGAATACAGATTTTGTATAAAGGGCGCCTCTAGAGAAATTTTATGCAGGGAGGAAAGCGGTATGATTTTATCCTGTGAAGCCCATTCCCCTCAATTCGGCGGGGAGGTTCGGGCGGCGGAGAGCGCCGTTATCGCAGGAGACGTACACCTGGCACGCCGCGTCAGCATCTGGCACGGCGCGGTACTCCGGGGTGACGCGGCCCCCATCCGCATTGGGGAAAACACCAATATCCAGGACAACGCGGTTGTCCATGTGTCCGTTGACCTGCCTGTGATTGTCGGTAAGAACGTAACCGTGGGGCACGGGGCCATTATCCATGGCTGCACGGTGGGGGACGCGTGCATTGTGGGCATGGGGGCCGTCCTGCTGGATGGCTGCGTCATCGGCGCGGGCTCTTTGGTGGGGGCGGGGGCCCTTGTAACGCCAAAAACCGTGATCCCGCCGGGCAGTGTCTGCTTGGGCGCACCCGCGAAGGCTGCCCGCGCCGTCACCGACCATGACCGTTCCGAGATCCAGGATATGTACCAAAAGTACATGAGCTATGCAAGGGCGGAACTTCCGGTGGCGTCCAGCGGCTATTGTGTGGCGCTGACAAGCTGCGCCGGTCAGGCGGACGCGGAGGCGCTTGCCCGCGCACTTTTGGAGGAGCGGCTTGCGGCCTGCGTTCAGCTGCGGCCCGTTTCCAGCTTTTATCGCTGGAAGGGGGAAATCGTCGGCGAATCGGAGGTGCAGCTTGTGATCAAGTGCAGGCGGGAGGCCTTTCCGGCTGTGCGGGAGGCCGTTTTGCGGCGGCATACCTATGAGGTGCCGGAGCTTGTCGCGTTGCCGATTGTTGACGGCAATTCGGAGTATTTAGATTGGATTGACGAGGCTGCGTCGATGCAGCCGCTGAATTGAATTGGCGGGCGTGACGCGTTTTCGGACGCGCCATTTTCCGCAAGGGCTAAAAGCCGGGATACGGGGACGAAGCGGAGGAGCGGCGCGGTGAAAGCCTCCCAGGCACAGACGGCGGCGCTGCAGCCGGGGGCCGGACGGTACAGCGCGCCGACGATTCCTGCCTCCGGCCAAAAGGCCCGCGGCCCGGCGCGCCGGAACCCCATCTCCCGAAACGGCCGCTCCTTTTTCCCCAGCAGCTTTATGGCGCTCTCCTTCAGCGTCCAATAATCGAAAAAATCCTCCGGCGCCTCCCACGGGGCCAGAACCCGCCGAACCACCGTCGGGGATACGGCCCGGTGGGTTTCAATATCCACGCCCACCGGCGACCGGCTAATGGCGCAAAGCACATGGGTTTTCCCGTGACTGAGAGAAAAGTGCGGAGCGCCCGCCTGGAATACGGGCTTTCCGCCCACCTCGTAGACGATGCCGGGGGTCTGGAAAACGCCGTGGGATTCCCACAGGCCGTACGCCAGAAGTGCATACGCAAGGAGTGCGCCCGGCCCCGGAAAAGCCGGACTGCCCGCGCGCGTCTGCCGGACCCTGGGTAAAAGCCGGCTTAATGCTTCCGGAGAGGGTCCGGACGGGATTTCGGTAAAATAAAGTTGCAAAGATTTGCCCTCCTACCCGCGCGGACGCGCCTGTAGGCATCCGGCGGTTTCGATACATTCTGGCGCTGAGATCGCATTTCCATTTGTGAATACGGGTTCTCGGAAAGGTATACTATAGCATATTTGATGAAAAAAGGAAATAGGGGCTACCAATTTGGTTTAAAATATGATAATATACGAAAGAGTTTTTATAACATGCAAGCAGAAAGGAGCGCGGATGGGTATGCGAGTGATCCGCCTGCTTTTTTCATTATGCATCCTCCTGCTTCTGGCCGGCTGCGCCGGAACCGCCATGGAGTCCCTGTATCAGCTTCCGCTGCAATCTGAGGAGCACCAGAAGCTCCAGAACGCGATCAATGAGGTATTGGGCACGGGCGCGGAATACGCCGCACCCACCTCCGGATCGAGCCGCCAGTCCATACAGCTGTACGATATCGACGGCGACGGAGAAAAAGAGGCAATCGCCTTTTTTCGCAGCAGCGACGAGACAAAGCCGCTGAAAATCTATATTTTCACGCAAACGGAAACCGGGCTTTATGAGACGGCGGTTATAATCGCGGAGGAAGGGAACGCCATCCACAGCATCGAGTACAGGGATCTGAATGGGGACGGTACGGTGGAGGTGCTTGTGGGCTGGCAGATCAGCGCGGACATGCAAATGCTCAGCGTATACCAGCTGACGGATTTTCAAAAAACCGAGCTTTTAACAACGGATTTTACCAAATACCTGCTCTGCGACCTTACCGGGAGTGGAACCGACACCCTTGTGGTTTTCCGGGATGAGAACAGCGTCTTTTTTGCGGATGCGTATGGTTTTGCGGAGGACGGTCAGCTCCTGGTGGAAAGTGTCGGGCTTTCTACGGGAGTTCAGGACATTTCCAGAACCATCTTCGGCCGCCTCCGGGGGCGGACGCCCGCGGTCTTTGTGGAGAGCGCCTATGAAGACGGCGGCCTCATTACGGACATCCTGATTCTGACAGACGCCGGTCTGACAAATGTCACGGCGGACGACGTCGGCGTCAGCGGCGGTACACAGCGGAGCTATGCGGTGTATACGATGGACATCAACCTGGACGGGATCATGGAAACGCCGGTTAGCCGGCTGCTGCGTGATGCGTTGGATTCGGGCAGATCCTTCTACGCCCTGGAGTGGTATAGCTTCAATTCGGCGGGCAAAAGCCAATTGGCGTTGACGACCTATCACAATTTCTCCGACGGTTGGTATCTGGAGATTCCCAATCAGTGGGTGGATACCTTGGCCTTGCGGCGGGAGGATGTGCTTTCCGGTGAACGTGCGCTGGTGTTTTCCATGACCGACGGCGGGCAAGCCGAGGATTTTATGACAATCTATATGCTTACCGGCGATAACAGAAGGGATCGGGCGGAACAGGGGAACCGGTTTATTCTGTTCGAGGACGACGACACCATCTATGCCGCTGAGATTACACGGGAATTAGAAAACGGCTTGACCAGGCAGGCGCTGCAGGCAAATTTCTCGCTCATCGTTTCGGCCTGGGAGTAAGAACCGTATACAGAATTGGGGGACAGGATGAAAAAGGTACTGGTGCTGGAGGACGAGGCCAGCATTCGCGGCTTTGTTGTAATCAATTTGAAGCGGGCCGGTTACGAGCCGATCGAAGCGGAGACGGGGGAAGCGGCGTTTTTGCGGCTCCAGGAGCATCCGGATATCCAGGTGGCGCTTTTGGATATCATGCTGCCCGATATTGACGGATTCGAGGTCTGCAGGCGGATCCGCGCCTCAAATTCCAAAATCGGAATTATTATGTTGACCGCAAGGGCGCAGGAGATGGACAAGGTGACGGGGCTGATGACCGGGGCGGACG
>Ga0153972_1000362_pt1 | contig 14229 bp, 11 predicted proteins | sample TSGA056MetaG_FD_104732 | JGI IMG/M metagenome (GOLD analysis project Ga0153972, IMG submission 104732) | Attine ant fungus gardens microbial communities from Georgia, USA - TSGA056 MetaG | ecosystem: Host-associated > Fungi > Mycelium > Unclassified | place: USA: Georgia, George L Smith State...
GGCAAAAACAGAAACAAGACCGGAGTTAGCATATTGGGTATTTACCTCAAGCACAATCGCATCCTTTTTTTCGGAAAATAACTTCGCCGTATAAAATTGATAGCTGCCAACTGCATGCACGATATACGCCGTTGTATCGCCGGTGCCGAACCGAATCCGTACCACAAGTTCCGAAGCATCGTATCTACCAAATCCATTATCATCCCAGCAATAAAGGCTCACATACGCCTCATCATCATAATCTCCAATTCCGTCCAAGTTCAAGCCCGTAAAAAGCTGCCCGTGCTCTTCAATCGGCTGCATCCAAAGAGGATCGTCACTGTTTTCTATTTCAGAATCTTGTGGCGTATTAGCACTTGATAATCCATTCGTTGCATCATTATCCGCTTGCCCTTGCCTGCATCCAGTTAAAACAGATAGAATTACGATCAAGATAAGCGCAACTTCAAAATACTTCTTTTTCATATTAAACTCCATTCCGCCGCCGAAGGTGGCGGCACAAAATAGTAATGAAAACGGGGCAAGAACCCCGCGCTGTGGCACAATAGGCTTGAAGGGAAGGCAACTACAAAGCACGGTGGGAGGAGTTGCAGATTGTCTTCTGAGACTCAAGCCAGCATATTTAACAGTGTAAGAATCGCCTTTCAAGCACAAATTAAGTGGTGCTCATAGCCCGCCCGCTGATCATTGTTTTAGTCTATTGTTAAGTGAGCGGCGGTTCTCTACCTTCAACAGCCCAATATTTGCTTCCAAGGCTTGGTTGTTGGAGAACAACTGCCGGGATGTCTGCATGGAATCTACCGGGGAATATTGGATTCCCGTGTTCAATCTTTTGGAAGATTCCATCAACGTCACTATAGCAAACCCCAAGCGGGTCATATTAAAGGAAATAATGCCAAGGATTCAAAGTGGATTGGCAACCTGTTCTGAATCGGGTTTGTTCCCGGCAGCTTTATCCCGAGCAGGAACACCCGCATCCTGCGGAGTATATGCGGTATTGCTTCAAAACGGTATCTTGTTGTAAATCCAGCAAGAAAAACCGCTATCAAAATGTGTTCACCGTCTGCAATGTTGCCCTTGATGCTGTCGTTTCAGTCTCATCCATCACCGACTACATTGTAAACTTTGACTCTGAAAATCCTTTTTCTTTGCAACATTCGCATCATGTTCCCTTGTTGGGAAGTCAGCCGATGTTTCTGCCTTCCAATAAGCTGCCGTTTCCAGCCCGTCATAGTGTGATGCTGAAACAGGAATTCCGATGTTTGCCTTTACTAATTGTAGGATATGTTTCTTGGCGGCATCCGTAAGTCCTTTGATCAGGTGGAAGCGGTCGCTGACCTGCACGATATCAGCGTTTGCTTGTTTGATGGCACTGTTATAGGATACCGAGCCGTCTCTGGATACTACCTTGAGATTTGGATATTTTTTCAACCATCACTGACTAAGTGAAACATCGACAATTTTATCTAATAACCGTTTTGTCTTTTTCCCTTTGTGCGGGATAAAATCAAATGTTTCTGCGAAAGTGGTATGATCACAGTCAGAATTCTGGCAAAACATTTTTCGGTTGGCAATGACAATCTTTGTTTTCTTTCCGAGAACCGGCAAATCTTGAAAGTCTCGTTTACAGGTACTGTGAACCTTATGAGACATGCTCCCGCAGTAAGGGCAGGCAGCCCCCCTGCATGTTCCTTACGCTACAGCTTTTGGGGATTGATAAAACAATGCCCGTTTTCTGGCTGGTGCCATTCCACCAATGGCATGGCAGATCCGTCGATGATTCCAATACCCCATATAATAACAGAACACCAGGCTTTTCACCGCATCCCTACTCATTTGCGCTATTTTGTATCTGCCATAGATCGCTTCCTCTTTCATCCGTGCCCATATATGCTCACATTTGGCATTGCCATAACAACTGCTTCCGGCAAAACTCATACTCTGGACAATCTCTATCTTTTCTGCAAATGACCGGAAATCCAAACTCGTATATTGCGCTCCGCGATCCGAGTTATACCGAATTCGGTATAATGGAGACCGGGGTATTGGTTCTTGATGCCTTATTATTACTATAGAGAATGGAAAAACGTTCTTCATCAATGGCAGGGAAAATATCGTCAGTAAATATTTTTGCCCATGATTTATCAAGTGCCTTCTTTTCTCGTTCCGTGAGGCCAAGAAAGCTGTCATTTAGAGTAATTTGCTCGTAATCATTGTGTTTAAATGCCATGGGGAAACCTTCTTTCTTAATATATCTCCATTATACTATAAATAGGCTTAACTAACATATATACTGCAAAAAAATATAAAATTTCAAGGTTCTAAATCGGGGCTTTTGACCCCAGCATCATGTTATAGATTGAATAGAGTACAGCAATTCAACCGTATGTTCATCATAATAACACAAAGATATTTAAATTCGTCTATACTAAGTGTTCCAGACTGGTGCTGATGAAATAGTTTCATTCAAGTGTCCTGTGTTTTTAAATATCCCCCCTCCAGATATTTCAAAGTGCCTTTTATAGTACATAAGGATGGCCAATAAGAGGTAATGATAATAACCGAAATTCCACGTGCTGAGAGATACTCTATCATTTGTCTGATGATTTGATTGGTTTGATAATCGGTTACCGAAAAAGGATTGATGCAAACCAGTACTTTAGGCATAAAGAGCAGCCATTTGCAATAGATTATCAGATATAAGGTTTCAGCGGATACCTCAGAAATTGATTTCTTATAATAGGCAGAATTAATCAAAGGATCCAAGACTCCCATGACACTTTTTAAATATTTACGGCGCAGCCAGAAACTATGTATCCGATTAGAAAGCGGATAGCAAACGTTATCAATAATGGGTAGATTTTTAAAAAGCATAGTCTCAAGCGGATTTTCCTCAATAAACCCAACACCCAGCTTCAGAGCTTCTTTTATTGTCCTAGCCTGATATAATGTGTAATGTAGATAAATATTCCCTGAAAAATCTTTCTTTCCTCCTTTCAATATGGATTCCAACTCTTTTGCACTTTCGTCATCAGAGTAGAGAATCTTTAGGATATCCCCTCTGCGAAGAGAAAAATTCACATCTTTTAAGATGTGCCCATATACATGATGCATAGCAAAGATTTTCTCATTTACAGTGAGTTCCTGCTGTTCTTTTAGGGAAAGTGAATATTTTGCAAGTAATTTATGCAAAGTACCTATAGTAAATTCAGAACTATTAAAAACCCCAATGGTTCTTCCATTTTGTATAATAGAAATAGCATCTGTATGCGCAAATAATATCTCTTCAAAAGCGCCAATAATGAGGAAGGAGAGTCCGAGAGATTTTAAATATCTCATCACATCAATCATAGTTTTAGTTTCAATATTATCCAATGCTCCGGTAACATTAGCAAATACTATTACATGATGATTTGTGACATAGGCCTTTAGCACTTCAATAATAGTGCATTGAAAAGGTGTTAATTTATGAATGGGGGTATTAGGATCAATATCAAGTCCAAACTCCATAAGAAGATTAACTGTTTTTTGTAAATATAATTTCTTCTGAATATATAGCTTATTGAAACTACTGAAGTATAGATTTTCCCAAATGCGCAGCTGTTTATTCAAAAGAGTTGGATTCTTAATCACATAGAGGGCTTCTTTCATTTTATGAGGAATATCAAGCTTATGGATAAGCTTATCATCTATATGAACGCGGCCAGAATACATTGGGAGCTTCCCTGCTAAGAAATCGATAAAGGCATTCTTCTCATCAGAATTGTTAAATATAATAGCAGTGGTTTCTCCCGCAAACAGCTGGACGTAAACACTGTTGAGTATTGTGTTTTCTTTAATCTTAATCGAAGTGCTTTCAATACTGAAGAGTTCTTGTTTCATCTGTATGAGCATCCTTTCTGTTAAAAGAAGCAAGGTCATCTTTTGCTAATTTGGGCAGGGTAACATGGACTGTGGTTCCCAGATTTGGTATGCTGTATAGATGTAAACCATACTCATCACCAAAAAGGAGTTTGATGCGTCGCGCTACATTTCTAAGTGCAATACCGCCGGATTTATCGGGTTCTTTTCTTACATAGCTAATTCCAGATTTATCAAGATCATCATTTAACTGTTTTAATATATCCGGCTCAATTCCAATCCCATTATCGGTAACATTTATAAATAGACGAGTGCTGGTGGTTTCAAAAATAAGTTGGATTGTGCCTGTGCCGATCATCTGCTCTAAACCATGAAAGATTGCATTTTCTACAATGGGCTGCAAAGTTAACTTGGGGACCAGAAGATATGGTAAAGTTGGTTCATTTACCGGATAATTAATCTGCATGTCCAGTTTATCTCCGAATCGATATTGCTGAATGGTGAAATAATTTTGACAATTCTCTATTTCGTCTTCCAAAGAAACCAAATTTCCCATATCCGTGATGGTGTAACGAAAAAAGGAGGCCAGAGCTTCAGTGGTATCGGCGATGTTATTAAGTCCGGCATAAATAGCATCCCCTCGTATGGCCTCCAAAGTATTATATAAAAAATGTGGATTAATCTGGTTTTGAAGAGCCAGGTATTCAGCTTGTTTCTTGGAAAGATTAATCGCATCTTGTTTATCGAGCAAATGATGGAAGCATTCCATAACCATTTCTTGTTCCCTAAAAATCATATTTTCAGAAGAGAATAATTCTTCATATATGGAACCTTTGCTAAAAAGCAGGTAGGTCTCTTTGATACGGGCTTCAGGAATTAAAATCATAAAATGGTAGAGCCCTCCAAAAATACAGTTCACAATTATGATAAATACAATAATCAGGGCATCCCATATAAAATAGTGGTTCTTAGAGACTCTCAATAAAAAGTAAAAAAAACATATGAGATTAAATAGAAGCAGGACATAAAAAACAATAGAAGTTTTTGTTGACAGATAGTCTGTTCTCTTCATTTAGACACCTCATTATTCTCAAGAATATAGTCTTCTGTAATCAGTGGGGCTTAGACCGGTAGATTTTTTGAAACGTTTTTTGAAATATTTGATATCGTTAAATCCTACCATTTCGCAAATGTCAATCAAGGTATAATGCCGCTTTAAAAGAAGCGGCTTCGCATTATCAATGCGAATATCATTGAGATAATCGATAAAACTGCTTCCGGTTTCTTTTTTGAAGGCACTAGAGAAATAAGAAGGATTTAGTCCTACTTCATTTCCGATTATTTCCAGAGTTAATGGCTCCATGTAGTTGCTATTGATATACTGTTTGGCAGAGCGGATAGGCTTTGATATTTCCTGCTTTTTTTCTGCCTGATAGTCTGATAGACTGCAATTTAACCGGGAGGTCAGATGAAGCATCAAATCATCTATATTTATTTGATAGTGAAAATCTTTTTCCAGACATTTTGTAATCACATCAAAATGGATATCAAGTTTATAGGCTTTAATACCAAAGGAATAGATATCTAAAAGTTCTAAATACACATCATGAATAAATTTTCCACTTATAGCAGAGTGATGTAATTCCTTAGTAATTGCTTGGATCAACTGAGAGATTCGCTCTGTATCTAGAGTTTCAATGGCGAATAGAAAATCCTTACGGAAAGCAGGCGTAATAATATCCGGGATACCAGGCTGTTCATTAGCAGCACTGAATTCAATAATTGACTGGAAGGTGATTAGTTTATCATAAGAGGCAAGAACCGCCTCTCGCATACAGGCAGGCAATTGTTCGATACCCTTGTTTATAGAACTTGAGAAAATGTAAATCTTCATTTTACTGACTACATCCTGTAGATTGAGAATTGTATTTTTGAGATGAGTCAGTTGGTTTTTAACAGCATTTAGATTATCTAGGGAACCATTTAAAATGCAATAGATGGCCTCATTTTTTTCAGCAGCTATGAGCTCTGGCAAAAAATGAAAGTCTGTTAGAATTAAATCTTTAATTTTAGTAATCAGGAAGGAGGTTAGTTGTTCATCCATAGTCTCTTGATGGAAGATCGGCTGAATGATCATAATTTGATAATACTCCTGATTGAACTGACAGTAATAATGTGTATTCACATATTCCAGATCAGGGCTGCTATTTTTTTTTGCATTGTGCTCAATTAGTTCCATCAAAAAGGTTATTTTTACTTTTTCTGTATCTATATGAATGCGCTGCATTAAGGATTCTTTCTCAGCTTCAGTCTTTTGGGCATCTTCTCTCTTTTTGATTATTTTCATGAGACAAGCGACTAATTCTTTCTTTTTGATTGGTTTTAGAATATAATCCTCCACACCAAATTTAATTGCTTGCTGGGCATAGTCAAATTGGTTGTAACCGCTGATGACAATAAAGTTTAAATTTTCATCTAGCCGGCGGGCTTCTTGAATCAGATCCAGTCCATTGATCCCTGGCATGCGGATATCAGTAATCATAATGTCTACAGTATGTCCCCTGATAAAGTCAAGTGCCGATAAACCGTCATGGACAACCCCTTCTACTTTAATTCCAAGAGACTGCCAGTTCACAAGACCTTCTATTAATCGACAAACTTTTATTTCGTCATCTGATATTAATACTTTTAGCATAAAGCTCCCCCTTTCCGTGTGCCTCGTTTTGTCTATTATTATATATATTGTATATAAAAAAGTCTATAGAATAAAAAAAATAACATATATTACAATGCCTAAAAATTGTACCCCCTGATATAAAGATAGTAAGTTGTGAAAAGATAGGAATGATGCTAGTATAAATGTACAATATAAACAATTCAGCAGATAGAAGGAGGAAGTAAAATAATGGTAGATATGAATTCTATTCAAATGGATACACCACCGATAAGATCAGAACGTATTGATAAGCTGCATAAATATGTGACGTCTTTTGCATATGGAATTTGTACAGAGAGAGGGCATCTCTTAACAGAGTTTTACAAAAATAATATGAATTTGCCCTCAATTATCCGAAGAGCTAAAGCAATTGATTATGTGCTGGAGAATATGAGTATTTACATTATGCCCGGCAGTTTATTTGCAGGTAACCAGGCATCCAATCCAAGATGGGCTCCTTTATTTCCAGAATTTGAAGTTGAGTGGGTAGAGGAGGAATTATTAAAAGGGAATCCATATTATCCATGGGAAAGACCGGCAGACCAATATTTTCTTCGTGAAGAAGATAAAGCGGCAGTCAAAGAGATGTGTGACTGGTGGAGGGGAAAAACTCATACAGATATGCTTCGGGGCAGGGTTCCTAAAGAAGCATTAGCTACGCATTACGATCTAAAAGCTGCCGATATTGGAACCTACTTTCAGGGCGGTGATGGACATTTTGCTCCGGATCATCAATGGTTATTCAATCGCGGACTGGAAAGTATCATAGCAGAATGTGAACAGTATCGATCAGAAATTAACTGGAATGAACCTGATGCTATTAAGAAAAAAGACTTTTATGATGCGGCAATTGTAAGTGTCGGTGCAGTAATTAAATTTGCAGAAAGATATGCAGATCTGGCTGAAGAGATGGCAGAAAAAGAAGAGGATATGATACGCAGAAAAGAACTTCTTGAGATCGCGGCAGTTTGCCGTCACGTTCCCAGAAAACCCGCCAGAGATTTTCGGGAGGCATTACAATTTGTGATTTTTATCCATATTTGTATTCAGATTGAAGATAATGGCGCAGGTGTGTCCTTTGGCCGCTTTGATCAGTTTATGTATCCTCTATATAGACAGGGGATTGCAGATGGTATCCTTAATGATGAGCTTGTTACAGAGTTAACAGAGAATTTCTTCTTACAGATCTATACCTGTAACAAGGTCAGAAGCTGGATCGACACAGATTTCTATCGAGGTGTCCCAATGTTTCAGAACCTTACCATCGGAGGACAGGAACCGGTCAGAAAATGTGATGCAACAAATGAGCTTAGTTATATCTGCCTGGATGCAACCTTTAATACGCGAGTACCTCAGCCATCACTGACTGTGCGTTTCCATAAGAATACTCCATTTGAATTCAAGATGAAGGTTGCGGAGGTTATTAGGCTTGGAACCGGGCTGCCGTCCATTTTTAATGATGAAACTTATATTCCGGCACTTATGAACAGAGGGTATGAACTGGATGATGCCTATAATTACTGTATTATCGGCTGCGTGGAGCCGGGAACAGCAGGTTTACTTGGCGGCAGGACAGGCGGGGCATGGCTCAATTGTACCAAGGCTTTGGAGATGTCATTATATAATGGAACCGATCCAAGAACAGGTATTTGCCTTCATAAGAATGCGAATGGCAAAGATTTATCGGGCTTTGAGTCCTTTGAAGAAGTAAAAGAGGCTTATTTGGATCAGATGGCATATTACATTAAAATGGAAGCAATCCTGGAAAATACCATTGATCAGGTTTGGGAAGAGACTTTAGAAGAACCTATAGCAGCCATATTTGGATGTGGCATTACCACCATTCCAAGAGGAAAACCAATTAAACAGGGCGGAGCCAAATATGACTTAACCGGGCAGCAGACCATTGGTACTGCAAATATTGCAAATAGTTTATATGCAATTAAAAAATTAATCTTTGAGGATAAAATGATTACCGGGGCGCAGTTAAAGCATGCTCTGGAAACTAATTTCCGGGATATGGAAACAAATCCTACCGGGGTTCAGATAAAAGCGATGTGCCTGTCAGTGCCAAAATATGGGAATGATATTGATGAGGTAGACGAATTAGCCAGAGAGATGTTATCTTTTGTAGCAAATGAGCTAGCCTCCTATAAAAATACAAGATATGGGAGAGGACCTATTGGAGGCACCTTACACTGTTCTACAAGTACTGTATCAAGTAATACGCCATTTGGTAAGGTAATTGGTGCAACCCCTGATGGAAGAGAAGCATATACAGCAGTAGCAGACGGACAGTCGCCGATGAGAGGTACGGATACCGGCGGACCTACCGCGGCAATTGCATCCGTAGCTAAGATAAATAACATATTATTATCTTGCGGCTCATTATACAATATGAAGTTTTGTCCGGCTGATTTGTGTTAGAGCGTGTTTGAAAAATAACAATATTAAAGAAGGGAGAGACCAATATGGCAGAGGTAAGAGTCAATAAAAATGACGGGTTAAAAAGATTTGTAAGCTTAATCGACCGCTATTTTGCAACTGGAGGTGCTCAGATGCAATTTAATGTAGTGAGTAAGAAGACATTGCTGGAGGCACAGGAGAATCCAGAAAAATACGCAAATTTATTAGTGCGTGTAGCAGGGTATAGCGCTTATTTCACCCAGCTGTCTAAAGAAGTACAGCAGGATATTATTGAGCGGACAGAGGAAAAACTATAAGATTAATTACACAATGTTTGGGACAGGGAAATAGGAGGAAGGAATATGAAAAAGAGATTAATAAGTATTATGGCAGTAGTTATCGTATTGGGAACTGCGTTAGCAGGATGTACGACACCGGCTGATACAACACCAAAGAATACGGATGTAACAGACACGTCCGCTAAAGCAGCATCAGGAGTATTTTCGGCTACACAGGAACAACTGAGATTACTCCCGGAAGAAATGTTGGGAGAAGAAAATGAGTTTGAGGGTATGAAGATTGCATTTTCACAGAGAAATATAGCGGGTTCTGAGTGGTGGGAACAGTTAGTCCGCCTTGCGAAAGAAGAAGCAGAATATCTTGGGATTGAATTAACTGTATATGATGCCGGCAATGATTTAACGCAACAATTAGCAGATATTGAGACACTGGTAAATCTAAGTCCGGATGCGATGATTATTAATCCATTTCATTCTACGGGAGTATTACCGGCAGTAGAGAAGATTCATGCAGCAAATATTCCATTGACCGTTGTAAATTGTGCTTTAGATGCTTCCGGTGCTCCGTTCACCTTCGTATCCTGTGATGTGGAAGATAGTGGATACCAGTCAGGATTCGCTCTGGCTAAGGCCTATGATGAAGCAAATGGTTGGGTTGATCAGGTACAGGCACTCGTTCTTTCTGCAGCAGCCCAAGAAGAAGAATCCGATCTTCGCCGTTGGGGACAGATTGCCGGTTATAATGATTATATGCTGGAGAAATATGGTAAATCAAATCTGGATATTGTTTCCTATAGATATTACAACTGGCAGCCTGAGCCGGCAATGAACGAAACCCTTGATGCATTACAGGCGAATCCTGATATTGATATTATTTTCTGCGCATGCGATGGCGGAGCACAGGGGGTAGTCACCGCATTAGATTCTGTAGGCAAAACAGGGGAGATATTGATGACCTCTATCGATGCAAGAAGTTCTGTTCTCAAGTGGATTCAGGATGGGGATAAGGGGATTGTAGGCACCGTTGCCAATGACCCAAGAATGATGGGAAAATGGGCGGTGTATCTGGCCGCACAACAGGCAGCCGGTATTACAACGCCATCGACCTTCTACGTACCTAATACACTGTATACAGCAGACAACGTAGCAGCCGTTTACGATCAGGATTCCACATACTAGTGTAGCGACCGGTTGTTACTCAGGCTTCACAGCAAAAGAGAAACCAGGTGACTGACAACATCCGGTTTCTCTGCTTATGAAAGGAACAGGACAGATAGGAGATGATCGCATCGTGAGTGAAAAATATGCAGTTGACATGAAGAATATTGTGAAGAAATTCTTTGGAGTTACCGTCCTTGAGAATGTATCATTACAAATATCAAGGGGCGAGATCCATGCACTGATAGGTGAAAATGGAGCTGGTAAATCCACGCTGATGAATATCTTAAGCGGCATATTCCCATATCATTCTTATGATGGTGAAGTATATGTAGAAGGTAAAAAGCCTAAGCTTAATTCACCTAAGGATGCCAATAAAGAAGGAATTGTAATGGTTCATCAGGAACTGGCTCTGATACCGGAATTAAGTGTTGCTGAGAATATGTTTCTTGGTAATCTTCCAATGAAAAATGGAGCGGTTGACTGGAAAAAGGCATATCGTAATGCAGAAGATACTTTAAAGAGTTTGGCGCTTGAGATGGATGTACATATGAAAGTGAAATATCTGAGTATCGGACAACAGCAGCTGGTAGAAATTGCAAAGGCTATTATGCTGGGAGGGCGTATTATGATCTTAGATGAGCCCACAGCACCGTTAACGGGAAGAGAAATTAATCAGTTATTTAAAATATTAAGAGAACTTAGAGAACAGGGGATTACAATTATCTATATTAGTCACAGACTCGAAGAAATCTTTGAACTTACCGACAGAGTAACTGTTATGCGTGATGGAAAAGTAATAAAATCGCTGCGTACAAGGCAGGTGAGTCAGGATGAATTAGTAACTTATATGATTGGAAGAGAAATGAAGGATTATTATCCTAAAGAAGTAATTACACCTGGTCAAATGATCCTTAAGATTGAAAATTATTCGGTGGCACATCCTGCTTATACTAATAAAAAGATCGTAGATGATGTAAATCTTGAATTTAAAAGCGGTGAAATAGTAGGGATTGCCGGACTATTAGGAGCGGGCAGAACAGAACTAATGAGTGCAGTCATAGGGATGTACCCAAAAAAAGGAAATGGGAAAGTTACCATCGAAGGAAAGGTGGTCCAGTTTAAGAATGCTGGTCAAGCCATAAAGAGCGGTGTGGGGTATGTGACCGAAGATCGAAAGGGAAGTGGTCTGATCCTAAGACAGACCATATGCTTTAACAGCAGTCTGGCGGCCTTAGACCGAACCATGAAGTATAGATGTTTAAGCAGGAAGAAAGAGACAGCAATGGTTCAGGAGCTGGCAGATAAACTTAACATTAAAACGACAAATATCCATAATAAAGTGAGCAGTTTAAGCGGCGGGAACCAGCAAAAAGTAGTATTAGCGAAATGGATTGCCACATTACCAAGAATTCTTATCTTGGATGAGCCTACCCGTGGAGTAGACGTGGGAGCTAAATATGAAATCTATAATATCATGAAAGAATTAGCCAAGGCAGGAGTATGTGTGATCATGATATCTTCTGAACTGCCTGAAATCATTGGTATGAGTGATCGTGTATATGTGATGCATGAGGGGAAAATTGCCGGTCAGCTGGCAAAGAAAGAGTTATCAGAAGAACAGATCATGAAATATGCGACAGGAACGCTTACACAGTAGGAGGATATAAGAATGGAAGAAGCAAAAAAAGTTCTAGTTAATCAGAAGCAGGAACGACCAGGCAAAAAACTATTGCGATTTACAAAAGAGAACTTTGTTATTATAACGTTTGTAATTTTGTTTATATATAGTTCATTTGCATCCCCTGCATTTTTAACCATAAACAATATTACAACCGTATTACTGCAAAATTCTATCTATGCAATTTGTGCAATCGGAATGTTATTAATCGTCATTACCGGTGGAATTGATCTGTCAGTAGGCTCCTATATCTGTGTGTGTGTTTGTTTTACGGCAGGATTTATACAAGATGGACGAGGTATATTGGCAATTGTGATGGTACTTGTTCTGAGCTTTTTATTTGGTTCAATCTCCGGAGTACTGGTGGCATATGCAAAAGTAGCATCATTTATCGCAACTTTGGCTATGACCACAATCTTAAGAGGGGCAGCGTATATGTATCAGGTAGGTCAGAACAGAAGAATAGATGGTACATTTTGGCCCACTTTCATTCAGAGTAGTATTTTGAGAATTCCTATACCGGTATTTATCCTTATCATAATCATGGTAATTGCCATATTTATTCTGAAGCGGACCAAATATGGCAGAGGAATCTATGCAATAGGGGGGAATGCAGAGACTGCCAGGCTAGCTGGAATCAATGTAAAAAAATACCTGGTTATTACTTATGCTCTAGGTGGTCTGCTTTTTGGCATTGCAGGAACTATTTTAGCAGGCAGATTAAGCATGGGAACAGCAACCGTTGGTGATGGTTACGAACTGAACGCAATTGCTTCTGTTGTGGTTGGCGGTGCAACCTTATCCGGCGGGGTAGGAAGTGTATCAAAAACAGTGGTTGGAGCATTCTTAATGGGTATTCTAATGAATATTATGAATCTGATGGGAATTGCATCTTATCCTCAGATGATACTGAAAGGCATTATTATTGTATGTGCGGTGTTGGCAAACAGAGGAGATTAGTGAAGGATTTATGGTGACCGGACGAGTAACAGATATTGAAAGATATGCAATCAATGATGGATTTGGACTGCGTACAACTGTATTTCTGAAAGGCTGTTTTCTAAGATGCAGATGGTGCAGCAATCCGGAAACGCAAAAGAATTATCCGGAAATGGTTTTCTTTCAGGATAAATGCATTGGATGTGGTTCGTGTAAAGCCCTTTGTCCCTATGGAGCCTTAGACAATGGACTTTTAGCTGATAGAAGTATTTGTGAAAAATGTTATACTAGAGAGAATCCATTTAAATGTACCGAAAAGTGTTATCCTAAATGCCGTAAGATTGTAGGTGAAGAAAAAACAGTACCGGAAGTAGTCAATGTGGTTAAAAGAGATCTGCCATTTTATCAGCTCAGCGGGGGAGGTGTTACAATTTCTGGCGGGGAACCGCTGGCACAGCCGGAATTCACTTATGCATTACTGAAAGCCTTTCATGAAAATTGGATTGACACAGCGATTGAGACTTGCGGTAGTGGGAGAACAGAGGATTATGTTAAGATAGCTCCATATCTGAACTTTGCTTTTATGGATATGAAAGCGACAAATAATAAGAAGCTTAAGGAGTGGACTGGGGCAGATGGTGAGTTGATTAAGAATAATATTATTCAGATGGATAAGTTATCTAAAGAATATGGCTTTGATCTAATTATTCGTACACCTGTAATTCCCGGGTTTAATGATTGGGAAGAAGATATTGAGGGTATTGCCGGCTTTATTTCTGCCAACTGCCATAACTATGCAGGTATGGAATTACTTCCGTATCATAAGCTAGGAAGAGGAAAGTATATCAGTCTGGGGATGAAATATGAGTTATCTGGCTTAACATCCCCAACAGATGAGCGTATGAATCAGCTAAATAGAATATTGGACAATTACAACATTCCCATATATCAATTCTAGAGAATGTTTGAAAATTATGATAACTCTATCTGTTGATGATGACAACCCTGTTTCACAGGATTTTTATGATAAAACCATCCAGATCCTTCGGGTCTGTCAAATAAACTGTGTATCACTTGCAGATTATTCGACAGACCCTTTTTTGTATAGGTATAATAATAATCGACAATACTGCATGTAGATGGAATAAATTGGTAAATAATTTTTGTGA
>Ga0153972_1000363_pt1 | contig 14209 bp, 13 predicted proteins | sample TSGA056MetaG_FD_104732 | JGI IMG/M metagenome (GOLD analysis project Ga0153972, IMG submission 104732) | Attine ant fungus gardens microbial communities from Georgia, USA - TSGA056 MetaG | ecosystem: Host-associated > Fungi > Mycelium > Unclassified | place: USA: Georgia, George L Smith State...
AGTAATTCCAATTTCATCCGCAACAATTATATCTCCCGGATTCACATACACGCCACCGCAGACTATTGGTACGTTAAACTGTAGTGAATCCATCCTCTGGGAATAAGGGGTATGGGTAGAACGAGGTACCACCGAACGAGAGGCTAACGAAAATCCCAACATACGCGCTTCATCCGTATCACGAACCCCGCCATCCACCACCGCACCTGCAATACCTGCCGCCAGACTAAGTCCAGACATTAGGCCACCCCAGATAGAAGTCTCAGTTTCCCCAAAGGCATCCACGACTACCACATCTCCAGCTTTCACATATTTGAATATTTCCAAACAGTCCACCAAGTCTCCTGTATTTAGCTTTACGGTAAAAGCGGGACCGATGAATTTCTTTTCAATTCCAGTCCGTAGTTTTATAGAACTATGCATTACATTATCCCGTTCCATACTATCGGCGACCACACAACTGATACTGCAAATTTCTTTCAAAGAAAGATACTTCTTTACTATCTCATGATTAATTTCCACATGTTCTTTAATTAATTTCTGCATACTATCCCCTTTCTCTTTTCTATCTCATATTTAGACTTCTGCTCTTGATTGAGTCAAAAATTACTGCAATAAATATCATCAGGCCACTGAACAACGTGGTCCAGTATGCACTAACACCCAAAGTCTGCAGCCCTACCTGAATGACGGTAATCAAAAGCACTCCGCCTAATACTCCGGATATCCTGCCTATACCACCCTTTAAGCTAACTCCTCCAATTACAGCGGCAGCCAACGTATACATATCCTGTCCGTTTCCAAAGGTCATGGTAACCGCACAGATATAACATGCCAACAGATAACCGGCAATACCGGCACACATCCCTGAAATCAAAAACGCTTTAATTTTCACCTTATCTACTTCAATACCACATACTTTTGCACAGTCCGCATTGCCGCCCACTGCAAACAAACTTCTCCCAAGAGTGGTCTTGTTCCATAAGAACCACGCCAGTATAAACACAATGAAAAGGGGAATCAACAAAAGGGAGAATCCGCCAACATAAGTAGTCCCGATCCAAGTAAATTTTTCCGGAAAACCAATAATTGTCTGACCAGAGGTCAATGCCATTAGTGCACCCTGTAAAATAATTCCCATTGCCAGAGTTTCAATCAATGCCGTTGCCTTTAGTTTCGTAATCAGAAGTCCATTAACAATACCCACAACAATCCCGAAAAAAATGATGAATAAAATAGCCAGTGGCCAAGGAAGCCCTTTCATCATAAAGGTTACTCCCAGTCCAGCACTAAATGCCATTGTTCCCACAATAGATAAGTCAATTTCACCGATTAAAAGTGCATGCGCCTGTCCTACCGTCAGTACACCCAGAACGGCAGATTGGGTCAAAATATTACTTAATATAGTCTTTTTAAAAAATGCCGCATTAAATAATCCCATGAAAATGATACTTAGGATTAATAAAACCCATACAATATTATTTAGAAAGAAATTTTTATAATTTCTTTTAGATGCTGCCTTTTTCAATCTTTTCACCTCTCATTAACAGTCCCTCATTTCTAAAACCTGCTCGATTGTCAAGTGTTCATTCTTCACCTCATGTATAATCCTGCCGTTCTTAAATGCAATTACTCTATCGCAGATGCGAAGCAGCTCATTATAATCATTGGTGATATAAATGATGGATTTTTTCTGTATAGTCATCCTGTCCACCAACTTCATAATTTCTTCTCTCGTATGTACATCAATACCTATCGTTGGTTCATCCAAGATTAAAACCTCAGGGTCACAGCACATGGCTTTTGCCACTATTACTTTTTGCTGGTTTCCGCCTGACAATTCATTGACTGCCTGTTCTGGCGAATTGGCTTTTATTCGAAGCACATCATAATACCGTGCAACATTTGATTTCTCTTTTTTTTGATTGAGAATACCCATACTTTTTCTAAGTTTCAGATTTAAGATTCCCAGAGAGATATTCTTTGCAATGGACATTATCCCTACCAAACCATCCTTGTACCGGTCGTTTGGAATATAAATGATATGTTTACGCATGGCATCATATGGTTTGCGAGGAAGGGAAATTTCTTGTCCCTTCAATCGTATGGTACCATGCTCTGGTTTTTTCAATCCATAGAGCAGATGTACCATTTCGCGTGCACCGGAACCAGGGTGGCCTATTAGTCCGATAATTTCGCCTGTATGCAGGCGGAACGATACCGACTCTACACCTTTCCCTGAAAGATTTTCACATTCCAGCATACAGTCATCATCACTGATAGTAACATTACTTCGCTCCATAAGTGTCACGTCAGTTCCAACAATTAGCTTGGACAGTCCGTCTTCCGTGCTCTCTTTACTTTCATCCTTATAGGCACAGCCATCCCGTAGTACGGTAATCTGATCAGAAAGCTCCAAAACTTCGTTCAAGTAATGTGAGATAAAAATGAAACTGCTTCCCTTTTTGCTCAAACTCCGAATAAAACAAAACAATTCTTTTCTGTCATTTGTACTTAGAGAAGTTGTCGGTTCATCTAAAATAATTAGTTTGGCATTACTAAACAGAGCACGGATAATATTCAGCTTTCTTTTATCAATCAAGCTTAAGTTCCTGGCTTTTTTATCTGCAGGGACATCCAGACCATACTCTTTCAGCAGGAATTCCGCCTTTTCATTCATAGCTTTCCAGTCAATGACTTCAAGATTTTTCATTGGCCAGTTCCCAATAAAAATATTTTCTGCCAAGGTATATTCATTTATTATTGCCGCATGTTGAGGCACCATATATATTCCGATATTCTGACTTTCCAATACTGACAACCGATTGATATTTTCCCCCTCAAAAATTATATCTCCCTCAAATTCGGTGTATATGCCGGATATAATATTTACCAAAGTAGACTTTCCAGCTCCATTCATCCCCAGAAGGGAATGTATTTCTCCTTTCTCTACCTGTAAATTGACATCATTTAAAACCTGTGTGCTTCCAAACGACTTACTTACATTTTTCACTTTAAGAAGCATATATAACTCCTTTCACCGTTCCCGGCAGGGATCCTTCCATACTGGGGCACGGTTCTTAGTTTAATATTCCACACCCAATTCCTTTTTCGCCACATTGCCCCAAAGTCTTTCATCATCCACATTTTCTTTTGTAATTATTGTATGGGGAACAACCAATGTAGGTCCGTTTTTACCATCGATAATATCCGTTTTCTCCCAGATATATTCTTTATTAACATACTCCGTTCCAACAGGAACCTCTTCACCTATCAGTAAATATGTGATCAACATTTCCACCGCTATTTCTGAATACGCTACCGCATCCTGATCTACAGAGGCATCATAATATCCTTCCTTGATTCTTTCAATAGCAATCGGTTCCCCATCAATGGTAACTAAAATAACATGGCCTTCTTCTCCTACCTTGTAAAGATTACCAGTTTTACTTAAGGCTTCATACAACCCCATACAGGGACTATCAGACGGCGCATGCATAGCATCAAACGAACCATAATCTGCCAATGCATTTAGTGCTGCATTCATTGTCGTATCCACATTTCCTTCCCCTGGCGTTTCTATCAGCTCTATGTCCGGATACTGCTTGATACAGTCTACAAATCCTTCTCGACGATTACGAATAGCTTCATTATTCTGAATCCCATAAGCATTTAAAACACGCCCCTTGGGAGAGCCATATTTTGCGGTCAATAACTCTACAATTTTTTCTGCCGCCGAATAACCCGCACCATAATTATCAAAAGTAATTGTTACACCAGCCTGTCCGCCAGCTGCAATGGTTGCATCAATAACGGCTACAGGAATTCCTGCATCTTGAGCTTTTTTTAATGGTGCGACAATACCATCTGTGTCTGCCGGATCCGCAATAATCGCAATAGGTTCCTTTGCTATGAAATTATTCAAATTATTGTTCTCTGTTACCGATTCAAATTCTGCTGCAGACGCTTCAAAATCATAGCCCGCAGCTTCTACCGCACGCCTTGCAGCTTCCTGCTCCGCAACAAAGAAATAATATGACAACGATGTATTGGAAAAACAGATGAGTCCTTCTTTTGGGAGTTCTCTATTTCTGTTTTCTATATCAGCAGTATCAGCTTCCTGCGTCTCATTTGTTTGGCCCGTGTCACCCTTAGTAGTCTCGCCCCCTGTATTGCTCGAACATCCTGCCATGGAAAAAATCCCTAAACAGGTTATTAATAATAATGTAATTATTCTTTTCATCATTTACACTACCCTTCTTTCAGATATTTTTATAACGCTATTTTTTCCCTGTAAACCAAAGTACAAAAGCCTCATGATCCTCACTTGTGGTATATACCTTATGCTCTTCTCCCGCACTTAAGACAATAATCTCTCCAGCATTCACCTCATGGACTATACCCTTTTCAGTATCATCCACTGTAATGCTTCCGGAAATCACAAAAAATGTCTCATCATTTTCATGGGATTCCGGACCCAGGATATCACCTTTGTTGAGAATAAACTGTCCTACAGTATAATCAGGACTGTCATTGACGATGAACTTCACTACCCCTGTGTACTCTCTGGTTCCTGCAATTTCTGCGGGTTTAAAAATTTTCATGCTGTTTTTCCTCCTTTTTTTCTATGCATAATTTTTTATTTTTCCTTGTAGGAATGTCCAAGGGAATCCGCTACAAGTAAAGCTCCAATTAATTCGTCTTCCGAAACTTTAAACGGCTCATTGTGAATGGTTTCTAGCGGATCCAAAGCTTTCTTAGCTACCGCTTGTAATTTCTCCGGTGTCATCTCACCCATATGTAAATCCTCAAAGCATACTGGAAGGCCTACTTCAAGACAAAACTCTATGACTCTTTCCAGTTCCTTTCTGGATCTGTTTTCTAAGAGCAAAAGTACAATCGTACCAAAAGCCACAAACTCTCCGTGATACATATTCAGATGCTCAGGAATCACCGTAAAACCATAATATATAGAATGTGCACCTGTTACACCATTACTTTCAAACCCAATACCGCTTAGGAGGGTGTTCGCCTCAATTACGTCATTCACTGCTTTTGTTACTCGTTTCTTCTTCACCGCTTCTACTGCAAGCTTACCATTTTCCAAAAGGGCTTGATAACATAACTCTGCTAATGCATAGGAGGCCTTTGTAAAAGTACCACCTGCGAAATTATCTTTGTAGCCTTCCACACAACCTCTGGCCTCAAAATAAGTGGCGAGGGCATCTCCCATTCCTGCAATCAAAAGCCGTACCGGTGCCTCTGCAATCACTTTGGTATCCACCAAAACAACTTCCGGATTCTTTTCAAACATAATGACTTCATCCAAAACACCATCTTCCCGATAAAAAACGGACAACGCACTGGTAGGTGCATCGCTGGCCGCTATTGTTGGAACGATAACATTGGAATAACCGCCGTAATACGCAACGCCTTTTGCAGTGTCCATTACTTTTCCGCCGCCGACTCCAATAATAGAGTCACATTCCTTCTCTTTTGCAAGATCTGCCAGACGGTGAGCTTCTTCCTTGGTGCATTCTCCACGAAATTCTTCCATATGTACCTTGTATCCAGCTTCTTTAAGACAATTTGCAATTAGTTTACCAAACCTTTTCAATCCGTTAGGACTTGCCAAAACTTGAAAGCTAGTTCCATATCCCTTAACATGTCCGCCAATTCTTTCCATTTCCCCATAACCCTGGATATAACGTCCAGGAGAAGCAAATACCTGCGCCATAACACCCTCCTTTGTTTTTTAAAGTTATTTTTTTGTTTCTGTATTAAATAAAATAACATTTTCATTTCTTTTTACAACGTTTTATCTTAAGATTAAGGGGTAATATCTTTTGTTTTTATAAGAATCAAGAAAAGAGTCAAAAGAATTTTTATAAAAATCAGAATTCTTTTGACTCATCTTTTTCAACAAAACAAACTTTAAAATTTTTTATAAAGACATTTTTTAAGGTTAAGGTAATAATAATAATGGAAATATTTTTTTGTATTAAAAACCCTAGCATTTCCTGGGTTATCTGAATCATTTCTAGATCACCGCTTTCAAACGGTCGAATACAAACCACAATCTCTGGCTTAAACAGATACCAACGCAAATATACGATTTTTAAAAGTTCAGGCTGCGTAAGTTCTTTTATTTCTTTATCATAGCACTCTTTAGGAAACAGGGACTCCAACCTCTTCTTAATACTTTCCTGAAATCTCTGTCTGCTCCAAATTCCCGGATTTTTTTTCGCAAACGGAAGACAAAGATTATCTATAATCCTCATATTCGAAAAAACCATGGTCCTCACCGGCATTTCCCGGATTACTCCTATCTTATGTCCCTGATACCCCAAAAATTCTTGTATGGATATTTGATTTCCTGAATAATATATTTCACCGCCTCCCAGTGATTCTTTCCCCTGCAGCAAACCACTGATTTTCTCATATACACCCACTTCCTTGCATAAGAGGAAAACCATGTCTCCTGTTTTCATATCAAAATCAATAGGTTTCAGCCCCTGTATTTTAACTCTTCTAAATTCCAGAATCTTCTCCTGTTCTCTTTGGTTTTGATATTCCCTGATTCTCTTTCTTCCTTTATCCAGAATGTCTAAGAGCATTCGCTCTGTGATAAAATCTCTTTCGTAAATCCCAATTGTGGTGCCCTTCTCAATAATTCCAATCCGATCGATATAATTTAAAATTCCCATATTTAAAGATTCCACTAATAGAAAAGTGATTCCCCTCTTCTTTAGCTTTCGCATCATTTCCCATAAAACATTCTTTTTCTGAATTAGAGCAATAACATCCTCCAAAACAATCAGTTTTTTACCTTGATCTATAGCCGATATCATTTCAATAATTACTTTTTCCAATAACGTAAGAAATCCAACCTTCTTACCAAAACTTATGTTCAAAGAATAATCCCGCAGCAATTTTTTTACCCGCTTTTCATATTTTCGCATGTCGATAAATTTATCATTACGGTTCATTTCCATAAGATAGATGTTTTCTAACACAGTCATATTAGAAAATAAGACTTCCCCCTTTCCGATGACTGAAACATGATTTTTCATCTTTTTACAGAACTCTTCTTCAAATAATAAGTTCTCCTGCAAATACAGGTATCCGCCATCAAATTTTTCTTCTCCTTTCATGATATCAAGAAAAATCTCTTTCTCTTGAATATTATGGAAAATCAGCCCGAAATTTTCTTTTTCAAAAATTTGAAGATAAATATCTTTTAATATCCACATCTGATGCTGCATCTTTTCTCCATTTTCAATTCGTAAAACTTCTTTTTTCATATCTTTTCCCCTACCACAGCCTCTCTCCTTGCGTCTGTTCAAATGGCAAAGTCAGTCGCACACATGTTCCATAATCTATCCTGCTGAAAATATGAACTCCATATTGAACTCCATACAATATCTGTATTCTTTTAGCTATATTCAACAGTGCCACACCTTTATAGTCATCTTTTGGGATAGAGGTCCTTTCTTCTTTTAATGCATTTTTCAAAGCTTTATTTAACTTCACCAGGATATGCTCAGGTATTCCTTTCCCATCATCCACAATATTAATTAAAAGGCGGGTCTGTGTTGTTTCAATCTGTATGGTTATATTCCCGCCTCCTATCTTTCTCTCCAGACCATGAAAAATTGCATTTTCCACAATTGGCTGCAAAATCAATTTGGGAATTGGCAACTTCAGAATCTGAGGACAATTTTCATTATTTTTCACTTCCAGTCGGATATTGTTCTCAAAACGGTATTTTTGTATTATCCAATAATATTCAATGTTCTCCAATTCATCTTCCAAAGAAACCATCTTACCAGTTCCGGAAACCGAATATCGGAAAAACATAGACAGTGCTTCTAGTGTTTCCGCAACATCTGAATTTCCCTCTTCTAACATATCTCCACGAATAGATTCCAGTGCATTATATAAAAAATGGGGATTAATCTGATTCTGCAGGGAAAGATATTTTGCCACATTATCTTGGATCAAAATATTCCGCTCATCTAGAAATTTCTGGCATTTCTCCTTGAGTATACAAATCTCCGGAAAAATATTGTCTAATTCTGCATCTGTAGCTAAAAGTTGCACCTCCCTACATTCCTCATAAAACTTTTTCATTACAGTCTGATAGGGATGATAGATTCTTGTATATCCATATACACTTATGATAAGAAAATATCCTATGTGAATTAGGAAAAAATATTTAGGAGTTCCGTCAACAGATTTTCCATACCAGTTTCCCAACCAAAGAAAAGTCTCCCCAATAATAAATAATAAGAAGATTTTCTTTATTCTTCTGACAAATGTATTTTTATAGGTTTTTAACTCTTTCATACTCATTGATAAAGCTTCCTATATTCCGCCGGAGTTGAGCTTGTTAGTTTTTTAAAAAGTTTCGAAAAATATTTTACATCACTGTAACCTGAGCACTCTGCAATTTCTGTAATTGAAATATCTGTATCAATCAGCATCGTTTTTGCATTATCAATACGTATTTCTATAAGATATTCCGAAAAATTTTGACCCGTTTCTGCCTTAAAAAGGTTAGAAAAATAGGTGGGGGTTAAACCTGCATGACCACCTACATTTTCTAATGTCAATGGCTGATTATAATTATACTGAATATATTCTTTTGCAAGCCGTATCGGCTTCGTTTGCTCCATTTTCTTTAATTTTTTCCATTCTTCAAGAAAATTCAAACTCTCCTTTTTAAAATTCTTAAATAGCTCCTTAATGCTATCACTAAAAATAAAAACCGCATTAAAGATAGCAATAATTTCCTCCGACTCTATATTCATCTTAAGCTTCATTGCTACATTTATAAAAATTTCAACAATATCCCTATAGATAGCTTTTACCACCTGTCCATTCAAAGACTGAGTATGAATTAATGCTTTTTCAACTCTTAAGATACTTTCTTCAGTTTTTTCCACATTTAGCGCCTCTAAAGCATTCCGAAAAGCCCTTCTGTTTGAAATGTTCCAAAACTCCGTTTTATCACCTGCCTTGATGGTAGAAGCAAGAATATAGGGGCTTCCAGGAAGCAGCCGATCCATAATCCTGCCTTCTGCTTCTTTTATTCCTTCTTCAAAACTATGGATATCTTCCCTACTCTGACTGATACTAAAGTACAGATAAGTTTTTCCGAAAATCTCCTTCCATCTCAGCACTTCTACATAGATTTTTCTCAATGCCTTTTCCAAAAGCAGAAAATCCTCTTGTTTTCCGTTTAACAGAAAATATATCCGATCCGCCACAATGGTGTGCATACATTCCTGGAAAACGAAAACCAAATGCTCATGCATTAGATTTTCAACCTTTGACAGCAATACGCTCATGATATAATGATTATCCTTCCCATAGCCTACATAAGGTTTTGCAATAAGCACACAATATAATCCTTGTTGGAAGTTCGCGTGATATTCTTTATTTATTTCTTCTCTGTCTGTATATCGAATATGTTCTTTAGTATTCTGAATCAAAGCACGCAGAAACCCTTTCCTGATTTTATCTGCATCTTCAATTGCTTTCGTACGTAAACCATTCTCTTCCTGCTGCTTTTCCCAACACTCGATTATTTCTTTTTTAACCTTTTCTATGGTCTGCAAAAGCTCTCTCTTTTTCACTGGCTTCAATAAATAATCATCTACTCCATACTTTATAGCACTATGAAGATACTCAAATTGACTATATCCACTTAAGATAATAAAATGAGTATCCGGATAAATTATTTTCATACGGCGAATCAATTCTATCCCATCATATCCAGGCATCCTGATATCGGTTATTATTATATCAGGATGAAGTTCTTCAATACTTTGAATCGCATCCTGAACATTCCAGCATTCTTCTACAATCTCAATACCCAAAGATTCCCAGTCTATGAGATAACGAATTACTTTACACACTTTTCTTTCATCATCCACAATCAATAGTTTCAGCATATGACTACCTCTCCTTCCATCGCAAGGGCAAGTACCTTCACACTTCTCTCATAATATTCCGCTATCCTAAGGATGTCTCTTTGATATTTATGCATATTGTATCATACACACTTTTTTTTAGCAATATATTTGTTTATTTTTAATTAATATTTGCTTATTTATCGAAAATTTCCCAAGGTAAGAAGGACAGAAATGCTGATGAATAGTTTATCTGAATCTATATTTCCTGGAAAACAGAAAGACACCAACGACTCTAAGAATTGAGCCGCTGGTGTTCGTTATTTTCTCCCTATTCCCTTTGTAGTGCGCCTCCGATATGTCCACCTGCTGCCTCCAGACATTTTCTTGCTTTTTCAGCCTCACAACCTAGAAGAATCATAGTAACAGCCACCTTTACACTGCCATTTGCTTCCTGCAACGCATCTTTTGCCACTTCTCTATTGCATTCCGTAGCAGTCATTACAATGTTCTCAGCACGTATTACCAGTTTCTCATTGGTCTGCATCACATCTATCATCAGATTCTGATATACTTTTCCGATACCTACCATACTTCCGGTTGAAATCATGTTTAAAATCATTTTCTGTGCTGTCCCAGATTTTAGTCTGGTTGAACCGGTTAGAACTTCAGATCCTGGCGTTGGCTCAATAGCCAATTCTGCCTCTTTCCCTATTAAAGAATCTTGATTGCAGGCAACTGCAACTGTTTTGCAGCCAATTCTCCTTGCATAACGCAATGCATGAATTACATAAGGAGTCCGGCCACTGGCCGCCAGGCCAATCACGGTATCTTTTGAATTAGTTCCAATTCCCTTTAAATCATCTTCTCCAAGGCAGCAACTGTCTTCAGCACCTTCCACGGCTTTAATAAATGCTTTGTTCCCACCTGCCAACAAACCAACCACCAATTCCTGGGACACGCCAAAGGTTGGCGGACATTCCACTGCATCTAGTAATCCCAGTCGGCCACTGGTTCCTGCCCCTATATAAATGATTCTTCCTCCATTCATCAGACTTTCCGTGCACCAGGTAATAGCCCGAGCCACCTCCGGAAGCACCTTTCCTACCGCAGTCACCACATGATAGTCCTCCTTGTTCATTGCCGTAACAATTTCAAGGGGTGTCATTTCATCCAGATTCATAGTTGCCGGATTACGTCCTTCCGTTGTAAGTTTTGATAAATCTACCATCTATATCTCCTCATTCTTCCCGTCGTAATTACTGATTCATTTCGTCATCAATGCAGATATATCCACCAGTCCCTCTTTCCCTGCTTCAAGGACTTGATTGCTAAGCTCTTCAAAAGGAACGATTTCTCCCACGAATACAGCATGTATCACAGCTGCCATATTCACTCCTGCTACTACCTTCAGGTTCTTGTTTGTTCTTTCTGTCAACAGCTGTGTTGCCACATTAAAAGGTGAGCCTCCCAGTATATCTACCATCAGCAATATATCTTCAGTAGCCAGAATTTCGATTGCTTGAATCATATTTTTTTTCAATTCACCAACATCCTGTCCTTTACAAAATTCAACACTTACTAAATGTTCTGGAGCTCCTGCAATCAATTCAATGGCGCTAACCATCCCACTTGCAAAATGTCCATGTCCCGCGATAATAATCCCTGTCATAAATCTCCCTCCAAGCTACACATAAAATCCAGTCAAATAACCAATTGCGGTTAAACCTGCCGCCAATACCAAAATCACTCCCATAAGTTTCATTGGAGACCATTTCTTTTTTGCATAAAGATAATATACACAAAGCACAAGCAGCAATGGAAGCAATTTGGGAAAAATACTGTCAAGCATTGTATCTGCATTAAAAATCACCTGATCTGTAAGGATTTCTCCGGTTGTTGCATCAAACACATCCTTTACAATCTGAAAGGGAATGGAACAGGTAACAAATGCTGCTGTTAAAGCACCTACCACAAGCAGCCCAAGAAAATTCATGCTATTTGTCAGGATATCCATTTTTCCGGTCGCCATGAATTTTGACATTCCCTCCAAGCCTGATTTATATCCAAAGTAAAATAATTTTCTTGATAACAAACAGGTAAGAACCGGATAAGTTAAAAGATACAAAAATGCACCTATCCATGCCATAGAAGTACTTGCTCCCTGAGAAATAGACAAACAAATCGTCAGTAAAATCGGAATAATGGTAGCCACCCAAAGAGAATCACCAATGGCAGAGGTTGGCCCAATCAAAGCAACCTTTACACTGCTAATCACTTCTGGTGTACACTGATTATTGGCATTGGCTTCTTCCATACCACATACAATCCCATTACAGATAGATCCTACCTGGGCCTCTGTATTAAACAGGGTTATATGACGCTGCATGGCTTCTGCTTTTTCTTCTTTCGTATCATAAAGTTCTTCAATGGCAGGCGCCATGGATTGGCCAAATGCCATTCCTAACATGCTTTCTGCCTGCTGTGAGCATCCATTCCAGAAAAACCAATTCCAAAAGACTTTGTCTAATGCCTTTTTACTTAACTTTTTACTCATGCCTGTACCTCCTTCTGCTCTATTTGAAATACATAATAAACAACCGCCAGAAGCGTTGCAATCACTGCAACTGCCATTGTATTTAAGTTAAGATATGTAACCATTACAAATCCTAACAGATAAACACAAATCTGCCATTTCTTTTTTAATAAGAATGAAAGAATGATTCCCATTCCAAGTGCTGCCATCATACCGCCAAATGTACTCAGCATCGTGGTAACCCACCCCGGAATCATTGATGCGAAATCCCCTTGGGATGAGACTGCTGTCATAGAGGAAAGAAGAAGAACCGCCGGAATAAAACGGCATACAAAACCAATCAGCTGACCATATACTACGTTTGGAATATACATCTTTTTGGTATCTCCCTGTCTGGCATATTTATCTGCAATACGGTTTAATGGAAGATTCAGCGCATAAGAGACGTTCCACATAATCTGACCAATCAGTCCGCCAATTCCGGCAAATACGACTGCCAGACCAATAATTTGTGTCATATCCATACCTTTCCCAAATACCAGCGCGCCTGCTGTTCCAATATAAGTTGCATAGGATAAATCCCAAGCTACAGCACCGCCAGGTGTGACATTACCCATATACATAATCTGTAGTGGAACTCCGATAACCATAGCTGTCTGCACATCACCCATAATTAGTCCTACAATAAAGGAGGCCACCAACGGTCTGCCAAGTGCATACCAACCAATGGTATTTCCCACAATTGATCCAATCGATCCCAAATAGATAAAAAATGCTATTGCAATAATCTGTATCACACTCATCTTACAGTCTCCCTTCGTTAAATGCTCTTTTTAAATGTTTCCCACATAATTTTCGCACTAGTAGGCAGTTGATGGAAATAAACATCTGCGCCTTCTCGTGCCAATTGTTCTAAAATTTCCACATCTTCCTCGCTTAGGTAGAAAATCCCTGTAGCCCCATCCAATTTGTGTACAGAATCAGCTTGTTTTGCCAGATTCCCCAGCATAATTGCTTTTGCCTCCTTTATTTCTTCTTTTAATTCACGTAGTATTTTCGGCGTTTTAACAATCAGAAGGCGATTTCCGGAATATTCTTTTGACAACAGCTCCTTGGCTTCAGAAGTAGTTACAATATGAGTATTATAAATACTGGGCACACTCATAGCCATAATATTTTTCAGCATAGGATTCTTGGCACTTATATCATCTACAGCAATGATTTCTTTAATGTTAAGTGTTGGGCACCATGCCACAATGGTCTGCCCATGAATTAATCTATCGTCAATTCTTACATATATTTCACCCATTTTCATTTCCTCCCTCATTTCTAATTACCACAAACTTTCTTCAATCCGCGGAGCATACATATAACCTACTGTCTTACAATGATTGCCCGATTCAATCTCTCTTACCTTTAGGTTTGTCGTATAGTAAGAAATATATGGAAAATCATTTATCTCTCCATTAAATACCTGATATTTTTTCAATGCGTCAAACCACTGACTGACTTCCTCATCGGTCATTCCGAAATATATCTGCGGAACAAATCCCTGCAAATCTTCAAAGGTTTCCCCATAGATTAATCTAATGGGATTTCCTTCCTTTCGCAAACTCTCCACTGCCTGAGTCACTGCATCATGGGTATTGATATGCCTTGGATGCATGGATCCTCTCCAATGAGTAATTACCAGTTCTACTTGCTCTTCCTTAAAATAGCTTTCCAACCGTTTTGCAAACTCATCCTGCGAAGGCAT
>Ga0153972_1000367_pt1 | contig 14161 bp, 18 predicted proteins | sample TSGA056MetaG_FD_104732 | JGI IMG/M metagenome (GOLD analysis project Ga0153972, IMG submission 104732) | Attine ant fungus gardens microbial communities from Georgia, USA - TSGA056 MetaG | ecosystem: Host-associated > Fungi > Mycelium > Unclassified | place: USA: Georgia, George L Smith State...
CCAAGAGAGATCATCGAACCAACGTAGACAAAGGTTTGCACGCCTATGCGAGGTAAAACTTGAGGAGTGTGGAGAACCGAGAGAAACCACTGCAGGACGACAAGCAGGGGGGCAGTGATAAGCAGTTGTGTATTGCTCCCCGAAGCATCATTGGACGTCGGGTGTGATGGATCCAAGGAAAAGGATGACCGCATGTATGCGGCAGTAAGTAACAGAGTCGAACCCAGGACGAATAGGACTGAATTGAGTCGGTGCAGACAAGAAATGAAAACTGGAATATGCTAAATGAAGGCATTTTTAGAATGACGGTCGAGGATAATGTTTATTACTCACGATGAACGGCATGCCATAGAGATCTTCAAGTTCTTCTCGCCCACGCAGAGCAATTAGCTCATCGATATCACGCTCTACTTCATCGTCCATGGCGTCCTTTAGGTGAGCATTGCCCTGGACAGCGATATCGTTAGTATTGCAAATTTGGTTCTCCAAGAGAGGTCGTCTCTCGATGTCAATTGACTGCGTAAAACTTGGCATCGTTTCAGGATTTTCACGAGCGACACTTCCATATCCCAGTATCGGCGGCCTCCGCATTTGATTTGGCGTCATCACAGTTTTTCTGACGTTCACGAGAACATCTCGGTACAACGCAATTCCATCATAACCCTGCTTGATCCCGACAATTGCTTCAGCTGCCGCCCAGCCGAGTGCAATCCACCATATCCGACAGAATGAGCCATCACGCCATGTTGGATGATTATACACGGCAGTGCTCGGAATGAGTAGAATAGGGACAGTAGCTTGTCGGAGAATGAGATTCACTAAACTCCGGAATAGGGAACTGAGGAAAAGAGCATGCCCCGCGGGTATAAATGAGATATTGGAGAATGAAGAACTGAGGAGGTGTGAGAGTGCCCAGAAGGCCATGGCTGTAGACATCTCAGGCAGTGGAAACGGAAAAAACGGTGAGTATTCATATGGTAAGCTCAGTTCTTCATCTCTTGCTGAAGAACGGGCAATTTTTGGAAAATAAGCGAAGGAGAAAAAGACAAGGAATGTGAAGATAGGCGTCAAACTGTACAGGACGACAAGTTGGCGATAAGAGCCTGCATTGAATTCGAATGACTATTGCTGATAAATGTATTGCTGAAGGGAGGCGTACCATGATATAGGCCCTGGCGTACAAGATGTTCGTCCAACCACCTCTCTTGCTCCTCATCGCCCATGACCGGAGACTGTCCCTCGAAATTCTGGGGTATAGATCTGAGTACAGGAGTTCGACTCAGGCTATCATGCCTTTCACCCTCTTGATCACTGAGGCACTGGCTATTTCTTTGCGAGAAAGACGTTGAGTGAAACTCCATAGCATCGCCGTCCTCTGGTACCCGACGAAGCAGCACTTCCTCCCGGCTGTTGCGCTTCTCACGCTCTGATGTGCTAGCCTGGATAGATCTACTGGTGTATGCACCAAGAGTAGGCAATTGTGAAAGGGATGGGGATTGGTAAGAGGTCCTGACAATTGGTTGTAGAAAATGTGAAGATGAAGGGGCGTTCCACTTTTGAATAGTGCTGTGAGAAGTTGATCGGTGATAGGAGCTATTTCCGTTTTTAGCCACCTCTCGTTTGTTAAAAAATTCGCACGTTCGTGGGTTTGATTTCTCGAACTTGAGCACGTATCGTAGCGCGTGTGGAAGGACGGTTGGTTGGGCTGGTCTCGCCCGTCGTTGCTCTACACTTGGTAGTCTTTGACGCGGAATTTCTCTGGAGCCCTCTGGTCTGCATCTTGGGTTAAATACGATCGTCGAGGAGCCTGAATGGGTGATCAAGCCCATTGCAACACCTTTCGAAATAGTCAGGGAATCACTCCTCTAGGTATTGGAAAAAAAAGGGAAAATTTGCGTCAACAAAAGCCGTCGAAACAGGACCCTGCAAAAAAGTATGTGGCTTTGCGTATAAGTAATGAGTTTGCTGAGGGCTGAACCAGCGATGGTTGACGGAAACTTTGCGGTGGGTTGTGACTCTGTTGACCCTCATTCTACTTAAGGGCTGAATTCCTTATGGTAGTCTGCTTTCCATGGCGGATCTCAGAAGACGCTTGTGAATGGACTTAACAGGCTCGAAGTCTCGAACGAAGTGCAAGAAGCATCGACCGCAGTCATGTTACTGATATCCATGAATAACTTTGTGAGTTTTGACTGTTGACACCGTTGCAAGTGCTCCGTTCTGCGATGGTTGGATTTTGCAAATAGAGGTGACTGCACCTTACTTTCCACGAATTGTGATATGATTCTTTTTTTTTCTGATTTTCTTCCTAAGGAACTGAGTCAATTCAAGGATGTTCATGCAAGCCCCTTCTCTGAGCCTTTAGTAGAAACGATGTTGGAAACCAAGTGGATGATTGTGGAGATATACCCCCGTCTTCTCCTGTCATCTGTTGAAGTTACAGTGATGTATCATCAATTAATAAGAAGACGAAAGCTGAGGGCATATCCCGCACATCTCGCAGACGAGGGATTTTTTTCTTTAAATGATCCAATAGTCAGACGTCTTTCCTCCCCCGATCAGAAGGTCAAGACAAATCAATGATGGCAGCGCTAAGCTTTGGAGTTTCAGAAGTGTCAGACTTTTCTATTGAAGAGGTCCTTGTAAATGGATGTGAGTCGCCTATATACGCATGAGGTGAGTGGTTTGACAGTACAATGATCACGCCTCGGTGATAAATTAGTATTGATTATTCCAGTATAAAATCGGCGTGAGAATGCTAAAGTGAAGGTGATGTGTGACGTGATGGCAATCATCCTTGCAGGTGAGTGACCGTTGCTAACTGTCCTGCTTCTCTACAGTATATTCCCATTCAGCACAATGATGAATTCTGTGAATTTGACTGAATATGCAGGTGTATATGAATAAGAATCGGGTGTAATAATTTTCTGAAAATGATATGGATTTTTTTGCTCGTCGTAGCATACTAACAAGATTTCTGGGCTCTGTCAGGGTGCGAGGTAGACTCAAGTAGTGAAAATAACTCCTAGCAGATTTATGAGGCCATTGTTAAAAATGTTCTTTGTTCAAAGAAATGAGAAGAGGAAATATTAAAAACTGGCCCGTGCTTCAAAATGACATTTGATTAATGAAGCATGATTGCTGCGTGGGAAAGCAGTAGAGACGACGCTGAGAGTGAGTTCACGCTCGATTGCACACGGGTATAGGTGCAGAAAATCGCTCGCGAACATCAGTTTCTTGATTAATTGAACATTGTATCCTGTGTTCCTGCCGATCCGGGACTTTCCATATGAAACTGCCCGAACTGCTTTCAGGTGGTATGCTCGCCGAACACCGAACATGTGGAGGGTGGGTACCCCAAGCAGCAGAGAATCGTCCAAGGATATGGAGTAGTGAGAAGAAGAGGCTTCGCAGGAGCTTATTAAGACCCCTCCAAGTCCGGTCTCCAATCAGGGTTAAGCCCTGAAAAGGATAAGGTGCTTTACTTGAAAACTCGTCAAATGAAAGAAAAAATGGCAGATTAAACGCTCGTAGATTTCCCTTGTCCTGTCAACTTTGAAGACGGCCGTCGAATTTAGGACCTTTTTACTTTGGACAGATACATCGACGTTCTTCCCTCCCTTTTTCCTGCTCTTTTTTGTGTGCATGCCTCACGACTTTACCGAATCTCTCTACGCAGCCCTTGCCCTACAGCATTAGGCCATCCAATACACACGCTTTCACCCTCGTTCTGACCTCGCTCCTCGATGCCTGTGCGCACACCTGTGCAAGGTAAGCGGACATCGTTAACTACAGGACTTTGCACTCATGTTGTCGACACTTTCAAGGTGTGCTTTTATTGCTTCATTGCCTCGGTATCTCAGCTTCGCTGGCTCGACTCGTCTATCGAATACGGACTCGACGGTTTTGGTGGGATGATTTCTGGGCATTTGTTGCGGTGCTCTCTGACTTGGTCTTCTTGATGGCGTTCAGCATAAACGGTACGAGCGTCTTCTCTCCGATCTGCAGTTCTCCGCTGGTCAGGCTTCCCTTCTACCTGATAAATAAGCAATTAATCAGTGAAGATTCTGTTTGCTTACGTGCAGCGTTTTTTTTCTTAGTCGTTGCGTCCAACTATCGGGCATCGGAGGCTCGCAAGGTTCTTATCCTCGTGGCAGTAACGTCGACACTATGGGGGTCCAGAATGAGTATTGCTGTTGCGATCGTTCGACTTGTCCCTCCAGGGCATGGTCAATGCATGGCCAAAGGCGCCGCAGTGCTCTTTTCTTTAATATGGTGTGGGCTGCTCACTGAGAAGCTTTACACTTGTCAAAACCAACCGGCCACGAGTAGAATCTTCCGGTGCTTGCTCCCGATAAGAGCTGGGATCTTGGAAATCTGCAGTATGTGTAAAACCGCCTTTTGATCCTAAAAGTACCTCTCGCTGAGACATCAGTTCCCGGCATCAGCGGATATAGTGGGTGATCTATGGTTGATATGTTCCCCAGCGTACCTGCTCTGGAATGTGAAGCTCAACCACAGACGACAAATCCTCATCTTCTCTGTGTTTGCTAGTGACCTCTTTGTAACGGTGGCTAGCATTATCCATGGTGTCCACATTTTGCAGCAGAAACAGGCAGCAATTTTGATAAGTGCGAATGTAGAGGTAGGTTTTGGGATTCCTTTCCTCTTCCTGCCAGTCGTGCTCAGTCTGAGGATTTGGGAAACAATACAGCTTGGGTTGTCCTTGATCATTTGCAATTTACTCGTCCTTGCGACTTGGCTATACTCGCGCATCTGCCCTGCTGACCAAGAGCAAGACGTCACGACATCTGTGAACTATCCTACCACCAGTTCCGCTTCACGACGTTTACGACATCCAGATGCTCCCATCTACGGATTTGAAGGTTCTGTCCTTGTTCTCACACAAATATCTAGCCCCTCTATATCCATCATCTCGACCATCTCAGATAATCGATTATATTTGGTGTCTAAACCTCGCACTCAATCCCTCAATACGCTGTATCCCACTATTTCCATACCTAGAAAAGTATTTTCTACCAAGTACCGTTCGACGAGAAGTTGCCCTCCACTTTTATCTCCGACGCCTTTAATTCTATCCAAAATGCCCAGTCAGGACGATATACGATGGGATGATGATGTTCCACTCGAAGCCCATGTTTCTAAACGCTCGTCGACTACGAACCCTAGTTTGAATTGGGAGTTGGGGTCTAGTGGATGTTCGAGCATATGAAATCCCAGGAAGCAAGCACTTGGAGGAGTAAAACACCATTAATTTGTCATTCTCGTGCTGCACTCTCACAACTTTTAGACTTGGTCACGGTAGCTGTTTTTTTTTTGCTTTTTACATTTGCTATGTTCATAGGAATGTCTCTATCTACAGTCCATATGTTGCATGTTGTCCTTGCTTTTGTCTTGTATTCTTGCTTTGATCTAGTATCCTTGCTTCCGTGTTCACCATCGACAACAAAAGTTTGTTACTAGTTGACACTCATATTACTTACTAACTGCAAACTGTAAATTATTATCATTTGAAACAAAATGCTATTTCATAATCATCATTTCAATGACCTTGATGTTGTTTGACTTGACAGTGCGTCGAGGGAAATTTTTTTGTTTTTTCTCGATCCGCTTTGTGGAACTTCTTTTTGAATCCCGGGATGAAGAGAAGGTTCCGTCATTCCCGTCTTTCGTTGCACGTCATTAGTCAAAACATCATCCTTATTACCTTCTGAGATGTGATGTCCAAAAAGTCGTTGGGACTTGACCTCGCTGACAATTTTTGAAGTTGCTGTCTGCTGCTAAGGGATGGGAGATTGCGCATCGTCTCAATCGTATACTGTTTTGTTTTTGTTGTATTCTCGAAGAATGCTCTGTGTTGCTGCCGAGGCGGTATTTTTTTTGGCAGGTGGCTGAGAGGGGGATCGAAAATCGACGTCCGGACTAATTGGAATGACCCTTAGCTCCGCGGGGCATCTACATAGATGATTGTGACATAATTGGCCAAGATAAGCTTGATTGCTAGATGCTCCAGCAAGGTTGAAGGGAATGCTTCGATTGTTTACTGCAGTAATCTACATAGACCCTAGCATGTCAATGATTCAATAGTTTAGTGTAGACCTCGGCCGGGTGCGAGCGGAATGCAAACTTGACTTTAGGGATTGAGGACGTGAGAAGATGGGGGGAGCTGAAGTATGGTACGTCATAAGGATTAAATCCCAATACACTTCTGTGTCTTGATATCAATATAGGAATGTGAAAGGTGTCTGCCCACCTGATGTATAGTCAGCTGCCACAGCAGCATACTACTGAGCAACTGCCATAATAACACCTTTGAACATACCGCTACCCTATCTATCTACTAGCTGATCTCACCCACACCTTACTCCTTTGATCGTATGCCTCCTTGAGCCTTCCGCGCCTTAGTATGCTGAATCCGAGACATATCACATGATTATTCACTTGCCGACATGCACGTGATGCCGTGCTCTCTTGTCGGGTATGTCATGGGGCTCGCTGGGATGGACGCTGGCACTGTTTTGGCTGGGAATCCACGGACTGCATAGGCTTTATGGTCGTGTTACTACGGACACACGCATTTCTCTCCATTTTCTGCAGGCAAGAGTGGAAACTAGACGATGGAACTCGGCTCACGGGTCGCTGCTTAGCAGACTCAAGCGTAGCACGTTGAGGTCTTGGTTGGATGGCATGTATGGTCTTGGATTTGTGGTCGGCACTCTGACGATGAGTGTTGTTTTGCCTCTGTTGCTATGGACAGCGTGGACGCTATCCAAGTCTTTGACAATGCCCAAAGCACCGAGGCTGATGCGAAGGGAGGCGACACTGACGCCGATTGTGAGTATGTAGTGTCAGCTGCATAATGAATATTAACTTTTGAGCGAGGACAGGTGCCGGGAGTGACAGTCCCTCTGAGTGACATCCCGTTTATTCTGGTCTCCCTTTTTTGCTCGCAGATCATTCACGAGTTGGGCCATGCCGTCGCTGCTGCTGTCTACGGCCTTGCTGTTCAGGCTGCTGGACTTTCTGTTACTGTCTGTCTCCCCATTGCTTTTGTTGTTCTCTCAACACACACACTGCCCCCTCTCACAAATGCTCGTATCGCTGCTGCTGGCCCTTTTCACAATTTACTGTGCTGGCTGCTCGCTGCCTCACTGCTCCGGGCTGTTGAATGGGCTGCGTACACAGATTCTAATCCCTGGGGCCAAGTCATCATTCGTGTCCAACCAGTGAGTGTGCTGGTCCGCTGCCCTTGGTCGATTTGAGGCCTATATTAGGCATCGCCCCTTGCAGATCATCTCGTTCCCGGGACTCTGGTCACCCAACTCAATGATCATTCCATGGCTTCCTCGACACATCTTCCCGATCCATGGAGTTTTTTTCTTCTTCAAAAGTCCACCATGCAAGAGTCAGAGCTCGGTTGGTGCATAGAAGCTGCACATCTCAGTACGTCCATTTGTCTCTCCCGCAGATCCACCTTGATTACTATTTTCATAGATTCTTCCTCTGACCTGTGCTGTCTTCCTGACAATCCAACTGAAGCGTCACTTGCCTGTTTCCTAGCTAACAATCAATCAATCTGCCTCAACCCTGTACCTATCCTCACTGAACAACACAAGCGGTGTGAAGACAAATGTGAAGACGATTTCATGTGTGTGCGACCTGCCGAGTCTGAGAATTTTCTACGCATAACTGTCCTTGACCCTTGGCAAAAGCGTCAACGCGTCGTACTCTGGACTGGTCCTCTGCAAGAAATCTATGATGACGGTAGGCTCCTTCAATCCTTGACTTTTCGCCATCGCTCATCCGGCTCAGTGATTGTTAGTACACGCCTTCCCAGGTTTTCCTTCCTTCCTCTCAGTTGTCCTGTGTGGCTCAGCACCTTGTGGGAGTACGTAGCTTTTATACTTGTATATGCTCTCTAACCTACTCTACTTCAGATACATATTGATGGTGAACCTCTCACTCTTCTTGTTCAACCTTGTTCCTATTGTCGGCCTCGATGGATCACACCTATTTCGATCCCTTCTCGCAGCATGGAAGCGACCGCCCTCCGATGCTGTCTATGATCTTGAAGCTCTTGAGTCGAGAGTCACACAAATCAGCAGCTTGGAGAAGATGGTATCGACACTGGCAGGTTTCCTTGTTGCATTAAACATCGTCCTAGCCTTGATTCAAACATATTATCGATCAGTCTGAACGATGCGTTAACTACGTGACTTTGATTATCTTTTTTTGGGTTTGTCGATTTCAACTGTCTCGAGAATTACATACAGGGTGTGAGTTGGGAGGTGACAATGCAAGGAACCGCGCGCCAGGTGGCAAACTTTGCCTGGTCGTCAATTGTGATTGTATGAAGATATTGCACACAGCGGACTTTCAGTTTAATAATTTGTCATGTGCTGTGATGGGTATTGAGAAAAGTCTGGAAGACGACCTGGCGGATTTCTTGTAGGACATTATAATTGAGTGGAAAGACTGAGGGTCCTGGTCGGTATAAAAACGGTGATTGCCGGGTTCGTGCCGTTATCTGCCGACGACCCGAGTTCTTTTTCTTATGGCGTCGCTGGCTCCGCGTTTTGGGCGTGCTCCCTCCATCCGAGCTCATCTTCGCAAGGACAGACTCACAGGTCTTCCCCGGCCACCCGTCTCCTTGGTCACTCGCGAATTTGCACCATGCAGACTCGAAGATTATTACTATGACGCCCTCCAGGAAGATCTCATGTACATGACTTATCGACATGAACATCTCCCTCGTCCTCCCCCTCGCCAAATTCGTCTTACGTTCGACCCTCAAAACCCTTTCTCCAAGCATAGGAAAAATCCTCCTGTTGGCGGTTCTCAAGCGGGCAAAGAGTTACCACCACCTTCGACACCAAGTAATGTTATCCGTCTGGAGAAAGTCATCCTTCATACCATGGTCAAAGAAGCGTTGCAGAGTAAAAGTAATTTGTTGGGTGCTATAATGGCTATGCGTGCATTGACGGGTGAGAGTCGTCAAGCTGGTGGCCGTCACGATATGGGCGGTGTACAAATTGTACGGGGGAGGAAGAGTGTAGGAGGTTGGATTAGGCCTGATGTTCCTGTCGGAGTCCAGGTTGAACTCAAGGGACGGACCATGTACGATTTCGTGGGTACTCTGGTGGAATTTGTTTTACCCAGGTTACGAGAGTTCAATGGGGTGCTTTTACCCCCGCCCTCTGCGAACGTGAATAGTCCCAGTGCTGTTTCGGGTGTAGTCTCGTTTGGGTTGACTCCTCAGGCTATGGGATTTTTCCCGCAGATTGAAGTCAATCAGGATTCTTATCCAAAGATGTATGGTATGCATATTCATTTTGTGACTAATGCTTCGGGGCTGGGTGCACAGAATCGTGCTCGTGCGTTGGTGTCTGGTTTCCAGATTCCTTTTGTTCGTCGGTAGTCTTTTTTTTTAATTACATAGAGAGGTTCAGTTTGTGTTGACAAGGTGCACATGGCAAAGGCTGATTGAGTTGCAATCAGCCCCTAAGTGGTGCTTGTAAGATTGATAGAAATCACTATTGTTCTTATTGAAATAAAACTTTGTAAAGATCACTTAAACATGTGGAAGCTGCTGAATAATGATACCATAGTTGATGGTGAGGAATTGAAAAGATGTGCACACATATTCTAAACGATTGCAGTCGATTCATCTACAAAACAGTGATCACATGGTGATCAAACATTTTGTCCTGTTCCTAACAGACAACCCTGGAGCGTTCGCTTGGTCTAGTAACATCACTTAATGTGGGGTGTTATCATGGAGTCATTGAGTGCTGCTCCTTTATTCCTGTTTCTTCTTTTTTTCTCCTTTTCTCACTTCTCTTGTGCCTGGATCAGTTGCAAGTGATCTGGGTTTTGTTTCACATTTCTCGTTAGGTTTCTCTTTGTAGTTTTGGACTGTGCATTGTAGGGTACTAGGTACTTTACTGCGGACTGCGATCGAGCGCCGCGTTATAAATTGGTGATGTCTTGACATAACAAAAATCATTTTTTCCTGATCCCTTGCAAATTGTTCCTTTGCACAGGACAGGATCCATTAAGATGACATACAGATTGTATGGAGCTATGAGACTATGATACCATTTTCTAGGGTCAGTCTGGAGCTAGGAGCCACCAAAACCTATGTGACAAATGAATATTTGTCACTGTGTAGTCTGTTGCTGTGGGGGCAAGCTTTCCAATAGTATCAGCAAGTGAATTGCAGTACTTCTTGTTCTTGAGCTCACAAAATAACTTCCGGGTCAGTAATATAGAGATAAATAAGTACATATTTTATACAAGGTAATCATGCCCCAGACAATCTGGGCTTTTAATCAAAGATGCCACCGGAACACACATGTTGGAGTCTCAGAAGTACAGGTCACATAAAAAGCAAAAAAGTTATGCTAGCATATCCCAGTACTTCAGATAAAGAGACTTTCAGGGGGACCCAAGTAGCTCGGTTGCAATCCTCCAAGGTCTAGATGGCAATATTAGCTCAAAGGAGCTCTACCACATTCTGAAGTATGACTCACCAATTACAATTTTCTGTACCACGACGGCAGGTTCGGTCATCATAATCTAGTTCAGAAGTGATTGATCGCTAGCTATATGTCCGAAATAAGGTCGAGCTTACTTTGAGGGTGTGTTTTCCAGGTGATACACCGTTGAAATTTGTGTTAACAGGAATGATTGCATTATGAGCGAAACCGTTCACTCCATCCCAAGCAGCAGGTTGCTTGCCAGGCAAAGAATTAGGCATCGGCTGGTGTACGACAGGCGTTTGAGAATCCAAGCCCACAGCAATGGTAAGTGGATGATCAGGGCCGTTGGCGTTATTCGAGGGTGTCATAAGGACAGTTACAGTTATATTTCCTGAATCACCGATCGTCCCGAAATTGAAGAAATCGTATTCCCTGGTGAAGTTTAGCCAAGTTCGACTCGGAAGGCCTGCGAACGCACAAGGTAGGCCCCTCTCCTACATCAAATTCTTCATCTGTTCGAGGCCAAGGAGTCACAGCAGATAAAGTCTTCCCGTATCTTGGGAGATTCTTCCAGGTAATACCGTTTACTGATGTGTTCCTCGTCGCATGGACTGCCTCGATTGAGACAAAGCCGTCTCCTTCAACAAAGCCTTTGGGTAACGATCAGGAATGTCATGTAGACAGAAAAAGGCTCTTGACATGCCGTGGAAATCACCAGAGACAGACATCTTAGCTGCACTCAAGAGAACACTGACTGACATAGACGGCTGGCCTGTGGCTTTTCCAGTAAATGTGATTCGAGCTGTATTGACACCATTGTCAAGACTAGACCAATCCTTAACGTTGAAGAACACTCTCTCCTCGGGATTGGTCGGTGAGATGGATCCGGATGAAGGAGAAGTCTCAACCCAAGAGGCATTACTTGAAACCTCGAAGTCGAAGGAACTTGGGCCCCCGGCGCCAACATCCACGAAACGGTTCGGCAAGACTGAAAAGGACTCGAGGCTCACAGTCGGAGGAGGGCAATTATACCCTTGCGCACACTGTGATGGGTTGTCTCCCGGCCTAAAAAGCAGTCAATCTGTTTTATTAGGGGGACAATACAGAATACTTACCAAGCCCCACGTGTGCCTTCAGGAGCAATCCGCATGAACCCAGCTAGGGCTTGTTTGCGCTTTTGAACTCGGTTAACAGCAGACATGCTGTCAGATGATTTGACTTCGGATAATGGAGATCGACGAGATAGCAAGAACATACGAGTTTGTCATAGGCTGCTGCCAGTAATAATAGCCGAGATCTAGGAATAGAGATATATCAATCTCACGTTCAGAACTAAACAGACATCTTACGAGTCTGATCCATCATGCTGTTACAATGTAAGCCAGAGAACATGTTCAGATCATAAGATAGGATTGCTTACTGGTCCCATTTACCTATCCCCCATCATTTTTAGTTATCATTTGAACTCATACACGACACTGAAAGACATGCCATCGAGCATTGTATGATATTCATTCTCCATGTCCCAATCATGCTCAAATAACTCTTCAGCTTTATCAGCAAAATCGTTGGTGCTAAGCTTCCAAAAAGTCAGTGACAAGTACTTCGAAAGAAAGATGAGGCATTAAACTCACGAATGCCTGTGAGGAGCGTAGATTGTTCATTCCGACGTTAAAGAGCTTGTGCAAAAGATCGATTATCATCTCAGCTGCTGTCCAAATACAAAGAAATTACCAGACGAGCAACATTTGCACTCGCGATGACTGGATGGTGGACCAATTGGAAAAAGGATGGCTGAAAAGTGGTGGCAAGTTGAGAATATAGATCAGTTGATGCTTTTTCGAGCGCGTCCCATCCTGAAATCCATGTTTCTGCTCTATGAGGCAGAATGACCCATTATATCAAGAGAGGAAGAAACAGAGAGACGTACTCGCGATAGCTGGTAAGGCTGTATGTCGTCGAATCCCAAAGTTCAGGTTTCCTTCTTGCATTGAACCTTGTCAAGTTGCCAACTATATCTACTACCGCGTCGGCTTGATGCGGATCTAAGTCAAATTCCCGTTGTGCCCAAGCAAAGACAAAGGCATCAAGGTTATCTGGGTTCCAGCGGGTCGCATTCCAACCGTACGTCAAGAAGAACTCAGTTTCACGCTCGTAAGGCTTGAGATCCCCAACATTAAGCACCCAAAGTCGCGTTGCGTCGCGGTCCACTGCAAGTGACATTTGCTCATAGACCTGGTTGATCGTCGGCATTGATCTAGTTTTATATCCCATAGTGGCTTTGACAACCCACCTTCTCGATTTGGGTAGTCTTTTTGGGCTTATAGTTAGTGAGAGTATGGCAGACAGTAGAGAGAAAATCTCACAGTGATCCACTTGTAGGATCTCGCACTTCCCACCAAGTCAAGCTATCGCTGTTCATGACCTTATACAGAGGCACGCAAGAGTAGAACAAACACACATGATAATATACACCAGCGCCACCGGTCCTGTTGCGTTCTGACACAAGGGGGTATCTCCGGACGTTGCCCAAGAGATCATCTGCCCATAGAAGAGTGACATAATCCGGCACACGCATACCATCATCGTAGTATCCCTCCACCTCTTGATCTGGAAGTTTGTCAATGATCGGTTCAAGCGACCGTCCAGAATCAGCTCACATAAGGTCCAGATCTGCGGAATCTGTGCAACGTCAACGTCTTCACCGTAGACGGTTTTCAGGATCGTAGTCTGGTCGTTGATGACTCCTTCCAAAAGACCAATGTCCGTAGTCTCCGACAAAGGTACTATAGAGAATCCACTCAACTCCATATCCAGTAAGAGCGCTAAAACTTCTTACGATCGCCAAATCCACGCATACCAAGGGTGAAGACTGACTCATAGGGTTTCGCACGCAGAGCACCATCCAGCCAGAAGTTGTATATATTGTCCTTGTTGCTCACATAGTCCCATGGGCCTTTGCCGACAAGGCTAAATTCATTTGGCGTGGACCTCATCATGGGTTCCTGGTGACTACAAGACATTTAGGTTGTGTAAGTAGTTTTGCTCGATCGGGGCGTACCTTGTGCCCATCACAATGCCATACATGTCTGCGTAGAATTGGTTGAGTGGATCATCCATACCAAAGGCACTGAGAAAAATGGAAAATCCAGTTATAGCTCATTCACTGAGCAATTCCACATACCTTGACCACATGGCTGTAGCAAGCATGAGTGTAGGAAATTCAGACCACAGGGTTTGAACTCACCTGGCCATAGATAGTTGGCCTTCAAACGCAAAAGTAATTCAAAACTGTTTCACTATTAACCTCGAATGTCCATTATGCTCAAAGCAATACACTCACAGCTTGGTGTAGAAGTCATGATTGAAAGGTGAATTTAGCAAGGGCGAGCCCGTACCATTTGTAAATTTCTCCATAGCCCAATTCTGCAAACATGGCTGCTCGTCATTGAGGAATATACCTCTATACTTTACCGTTGGACTTCCATGAGCACATCCATCGGAAGTGAAGAATAGCTCAGGATGCTTGGTAGTAGGAACATCAGCCCACCTGAGTGACACGTGTAGGCCGTGAGCAACTCGTAATGTACGATACAGGGAATTAGTTGTATGTACCAGTACCACGGAGATACACCTGGATGATTGGTTCGGCATCAGTA
>Ga0153972_1000368_pt1 | contig 14158 bp, 13 predicted proteins | sample TSGA056MetaG_FD_104732 | JGI IMG/M metagenome (GOLD analysis project Ga0153972, IMG submission 104732) | Attine ant fungus gardens microbial communities from Georgia, USA - TSGA056 MetaG | ecosystem: Host-associated > Fungi > Mycelium > Unclassified | place: USA: Georgia, George L Smith State...
ACGCTCCGATGTGATTATAGATAATTTCGATTTCCTGTAACCGTTTTCCACTGCCCTTGTCAGGAGCATGGACTATAATCCTATCAATGAACTCCCGGAGTATTTCCGGTGTCAGCTCCGTCATATTCGTATACTTCCTAACGATGGCAAGGAAACGGTTAACGTTGACGGATTTCTTTTCCTCTTGTTTTAGCTCCCCCTGTATCAAAGCCGCTTCATTTTACAAGCCGTGTTGTTCTTCCTCATAGCCTTTTGACAGCTTCATAAAGCGTTCATCAGAGAGCTTGCCATTGATATTGTCCTCATAGATACGCTGGAAAATGCCATCCAGCTCCTTGATACGTGCCTGCATTTCCGCCAGACGCTTTTTCTTCTGAGCCAGTTCCCGGTTCCGCTGCCGTACATCTGCGTCCATAACCGACAACTAAAATGCTCTAAGAGTATTATTTACCAACATTCCGTGAAATCCTGATTAATAAGTCTCTTAGAGCATATAACACCCGCCGCCATTTTGAATTTGAGATATTGAAAGCTGCTGTACCTCATCTTCAATGAGCTTGCCAAGCTCCACATATGCGGGATTGCGAAGCAGGCATTCGCTATCTTGCGTGTAGGGCTCCTTAAAAAACCTAAAGAACGATTCCCTCTTAGGTTTGTGTTGGCATAAGCTTTCCCCGCCTGATGATTATTTACCTATTGTTATTATAGGCGCATACCGCCGTTAACACTTAAAACATGTCCCGTGATATAGCTTGCCTCGTCGCTTGCAAGGAACAGTGTGGCGCTTGCAATCTCCTCCGGCCTCCCCAAACGACCGAGCATAGTCAGGCTTGCATACTTATCAATCAGTTCTTGCGGAACGGTTTTGAGAATATCAGTTATGATAGTACCGGGAGCAATAGCGTTTACACGCACATTTGCTCCCTTGCGCGCAAATTCCTTAGCCCATGATTTTGTCATGCCGATCACACCCGCTTTAGTGGCGGCGTAGTTTGTCTGACCGATATTGCCGAATTCACCAACCACGGAAGATACATTGATGATTGAGCCGTTTCCGTTTTCAATCATAAGGGGTCCTACAAGGCGAGCCATATTGAATACGCCCTTGAGATTTACATCGATGACAAAATCCCACATTTCGTCTGTCATCTTGTGAACAAGCGCGTCACGAGCAACACCCGCATTGTTTACCAGAACATCAATTTTTCCATACTTGTCACAAATCGCCTTTACCACTTCTTCGCAGCTGACAACATCTGTGACGTTCAGCTCCATGTATTCAACGTTTTCCGCCTCATATGTAAGGGGATTCATATCAGCGGCAATCACCTTTGCGCCCTCTGCCGCAAATAACTTGCAGCACTCAGCGCCGATTCCTGCGGCCCCGCCCGTGACAAGAGCTACTTTTCCTTCTAAACGTCTATTCATAGAACGCTCCTCCGATTCAAATTTTCGATTATCAGAGCAATGCCCTGACCGCCGCCGATGCAAAGACTTGCTATGCCGTATCTGCCGTTTCTGCGCTTTAGCTCATAAATCAGCGTTGTCAGGATTCGGGTTCCGCTGTTGCCCAAAGCGTGACCATGCGCAATGGCTCCGCCGTTGACGTTAACGCGCTGATACAGCTCCGTGCCCGGCTCCATGCCCAGCTCTATGAGGCAGCCCAATGCCTGAGCCGCAAAAGCCTCATTGATTTCAAAGAGGTCGATATCCTCAAGGGCAAGCCCTGCCTTTTTCAGCGCCATTGGAATAGCTTTTGCAGGCCCCATACCCATAATTCTTGGGGCTACTCCTGTGACGGCATTTGCCACCACACGGCACAGCGGGGTGCAATTCAGTTTTTCTGCCATTGCTTCGCTCATTAGCACCACGGCGGAAGCTCCGTCATTCATGCCGGAGGCATTACCCGCCGTTACGGTTCCGTCCTTTTTGAAAGCAGGTTTGAGCTTCGACAGACTTTCCGGTGTAGTATCCGGCTTGGGATGCTCGTCTGTGTCCACTAAAGTCACGCTCTTTCGCTCGGTCACATGGATAGGCAGGATTTCATCCTTAAAGCGGCATTCTGCCATAGCCTCCGCTGTCTTACGCTGGCTATCGAACGCAAACTCATCTTGAGCGTCCCGGCTGATGTTGTAAAGCTCTGCAATATTTTCTGCTGTCAGGCCCATATTCAGCTTTTCCGGAGCCTGACCGTTTACCGGCGCATAATCAAACCCGGAGGCATAACTGAAAGCATCCAAAACACCCTTGTCTCCCATACGAAAGCCTTCATAACGCACCGACAAAGGCAGGTAATAAGGTGAACGGGACATATTTTCTGTACCGCCGGCAAGAACTACTTGTGCATCTCCGGCAAGAATCTCCTGACTGCCGGATATGACGGCTTGAAGCGCAGAACCGCATTGGCGGTCAATCGTATAACCCGGTGTTCCCTCCGGGAAACCGGCAAGCAGGGCCGCGGCACGAGCTACGTCGGGAGTGGTTCCGATTACTTCTCCCAGAATAACCTCGTCAACCACATCCATAGGAATGTTGGAGCGGCGTACTGCCTCCTTCATCACCTCGCTGGCAAGCACCTCAGAGGGTACTGTTTTCAGCCTGCCCAGGTAGCGGCCTACCGGAGTGCGAACGGCGCTTGCAATTACACATTGATTCATATTTTCCTCCAAATAAAAATTACTCAATAAGTCCCGAAAAGAATTCCAGAATACGCTCGCTGGCGTCAAAACCGCTGTGAATGCTTGGCCAGTTGTGTCCAAAACCGGACACAAGGCAAAATTCCACCTTATACTCGCTTTCCGGTGACGTATATGTTGTGATGTCGGCTGTGCCGGACTTCGATGTTTTCGTTTGTGTCAAACCGTCTATCTCCACCCATTTTGCCAAAATCTTGTCCATGTGGGGAGCGCCGCCCCAACCGCCGTCAGTAGTTATAGTGCCGTCCAGCGGGACAGTTGTGTCCAGTGCCCCATGTATTTGGAGTATGGATATGGGCAAGGCTGAATCGACCGCTTCCCAAGTGGCTTTGCTCATTGTTCCCGCTACAGAGGCTATTGCCTTAAAAACTCCGGGGGCTCGAACTGCCATGGTATAGCACATAAATCCGCCGTTAGACAAGCCACAGCCGAAAGTCGCATCGGGGTTAAACCCATATTCCTCTTGCAAATATGCGGTAAGCGCTGTTAAAAAACCAATATCGTCGGAAGTGGTGAAAGTAAAATCCGCGTTCCATGCCGTGCCGGGAAATTGCTTATCGCCGGTAGACAAGCCCTGCGGATAACAAATGGCAAAGCCGTATTTGTCCGCAGCCGCGTTGAGATTAAGCGAATTCATCCAGATTGTGGTAAACGCAAGATATCCGTGAAGATTTATTATCAGTGGCGCGTTATCTCCCATATCGGCGGGGATATATAGATCATAAGTCCTGTTAATTCCTTCGTAGGCAAAAGCGCCGTGTGCGGAACTGCCTTTGGGCGAAGTGGTTCCGATTTCCGTAGTTGAAAGCTCGCCCGCTGTATTACCATTTTTGTTTGAGCAGGAGGCACAAGACAGAACAACTATGAGAATAACGCTTGCGACTAACGATTTTTTTATCATTGTAATTATGCGGCTGTCGCACGAGACATTTCTGCATCGCCTGCGCGTCTTTGAATAACCTCAAGCGCTATGGCAAGCACCAGAAGAGCGCCCTTTAAAACAGTCTGAAGGTAGTCGTTGACCCCCAGGATGGTCATGCCGTTAAACAGGACGTTGATAACAAGCACACCCAACACGGCTTGGTGCATTTTACCCTGACCGCCGCCGAGTAGCACGCCGCCCAATACGCACGCCGTAATACAGTCGAAAGCGTATGTGCCGCCGGTTGTTGACGCCTGAGCTGTCATTGTGCGGGACATAAGGATAATTGCACCAATGCCGATGAATGCCCCGGCGATAAGGTGCGCATAGACGGACGTGCTTTTTACAGAAATACCCGCCAAATATGCTGCCTCACGGTTGCCGCCAATAGCATAGATATGCCGCCCCATATAGGTTTTCGACAATAGTATGCTGGTTATTACCGCACATACGGCGAATATCAAAATGATGCTCGGCACCGCTCCGAAAATCTTGTACTGCGAAATCATTTTAAATGAATCGGGAAAACCGTATAGAGATGTTGCTCCGTTTATCAGATATGTAATGCCTGTCCACATATACATGGTCGCCATTGTTATTACGAAAACGCTGGTCTGCAGCAGCTGCGATGCCACCGCATTCAAAAGGCCCGTTAGTGCGCCCATTGCTACCGCCGCTACAACAACCACACCTACAGGAATGCCGGCATTGAGCATTCTGGCGGAAATGATGGTGATAAACCCCATTCTGGCGGCGACGGATAGGTCTATCTCGCCCATAATCAAAAGGATTGTTACACCGCAGGAAACCACGCCCACTATGCTGGCTTGCTTCATGATGTTGACCAGCGTTACCGTGGTGAAAAACTGATCCGGCGAAGCTAGCGAGAATGTAACAGTTAGGATCACTAAAAGTGCAAATATACCGTATTTTTTATAAAAGCTCAGAAACTTACTCATATTGTTCCTCCGTTTATGATTGGATGCCTGACGCCAACGTCAATATGCGCTCCTGGTCGAAGTCCTTTCTCTGCAGCTCGCCCATAAGTTCACCCTCGTACAGAACAACTATTCTATCAGACATTCCCATTACCTCTTCCATTTCGGAAGAAATAAGCAAGACCGACTTCCCCTCGTCCACAAGCTCGTGAATCAGGTTATAGATTTCCTGTTTTGCGCCGACATCTATACCTCTGGTCGGTTCGTCAAATATCATAATATCAACATCCGCTGCGAGCACCTTGGCAATAGCCACTTTTTGCTGATTGCCTCCGGAAAGATTTCCAACAAGCTGCTCCGCACTTGGAGCCTTAACGCGTAGCTTCGTGAAATATTCACTTACTATGCCCTTTTCCTTCTTTTTATCGACGAAAATCTTGGAAATAAGCAGCTTCTTTTTAAGTGCACTTAATGTGGTGTTCCATCCTATGGTCATTCTCAGGAACACGCCCTGTCGTTTTCTGTCCTCGGGTATCAGCCCAACGCCCAAAAACATTGCCTGTTTTGTGTTCACTACGTCGGTTTCTTTCCCGAAAACATATATCTTGCCGCCTGTTTTCTTTGCCGCGCCGAATATCATCTGGATAGTTTCGGTTCTGCCGCAGCCGAGTAGCCCTGCAAATCCTAAAACCTCGCCCTCGTGTAGCGTAAAGCTGATGTTTTGGACGCCGTTTCCTGTGAGGTTTTCAACCTTGAGCACCTCTTTGCCGTGTGATTTTTCCCTATCCGGGAAAGTGCGTGTAAGCTCGCGCCCAACCATGCTGCTTATAAGCTCTTTCATATTGGTTTCGGCTACGTTCATCGTAGTTATATACTCGCCGTCTCTCATGACGGTGACTCGATCACAGATACGAAATACTTCTTCCAACCTGTGTGAAATATACAGTATCGTAATCCCCTGTTCTTTAAGGGCGGTTACTATATTGATAAGCTGTTCTACTTCGTTTGTTGTCAGAGGCGCTGTGGGTTCGTCCATTATCAGAAATTTTATGTCTTTAACCAACGAGCGAAGTATCTCAACGATCTGCTGATGACCGACGGATAATTTCCAAACCGGCATTGATACCGGTAGCTCTACGCCTATCCGCTTTAACGCTTCCTCAGTCTTTTCGTTCATATCCTTGGAGTCTACAAATACGCCGTTGCCTGAATAGTTTCCTAAAAATACGTTTTCCGATACTGTCAGAGCCGGGACAAGATTAAATTCTTGATATATAACACCGATTCCGATAGAAGATGACAATTTGGGCGTAAGATGTGTGTAGCTCTTTCCTTCAAAGGTGATAGTCCCTTCATTAGGGACAACAGCGCCGGTAATTGACTTAATCAGTGTGGACTTACCTGCGCCGTTTTCTCCGACGAGCGCGTGAATTTCACCTTTTCTTATGCTCATGTCAACATTTTTTAGAGCCACTACTCCGGGATATGTTTTGCGGAGGCTTTTTATTTCCAATATATTTTCCGACATATGTTCCTCCCATAGGTTCGCTTAGCATCGAGTTCAAGGCAAGTCGGCACGTTAGGGTTAGCATACAAATGAACGCGCCGACTTGCCGATTGATTCTTTACTTTTTATAGAATTCGCCTATGTCCTTTGGCGTAACAGCGTGATAGTAGTTTGCAAGTGATGTTCCGAGGGCATCATAATCGGCGGGTTCGAAGTCAATAAGAACGCCTTTTTTCGCAGCGCCTACGAGAATCGGTATAAGCTCTTTAAGAGCCAGCCCAGATTGCGTGTGCGCGATAAAGGACGAGCCCTGTACAAAACCGTCAATGCCGTCGGCATCCATGAGCGACATAACAGCGCCTGTCGCATCAAAGCCCCAGAGGCTCAGGTAGTCGGAGCAAGCGTAGGTTCCGCTGATAATTGCCTGATAAGCACCGGTGATATCATTGTCTATCTGGCAGAGGATAACTTCAACCTCCGGATGAGTTGTCAGAACGGTTTCTGTCTGGGTGAGACAAGCCGCCTCGCCGTTTGCCGCATATTCCTCAATAAGAGTGAATCTGCCGTCTTTTGCAAGGACATCTTTCGCGCCTTCAACACGGTTATATTGGTCCGCTCCGGCCGGATTCATGTATGTAACATAAGGAATAGTGTCAAGGGTGTCGAAGTATGCTGCGTTGTCATTCACATAATCAATAATGGCGTTACCCAAAACTGCGCCTGCCTGGTAGTAAGAAGTTCCGAGATAATAGTGCCCGCAACCTGTTTCGGGGGCGAAAGCATATCCCAAAATCGGCACATGGTATTGTTCCCAAAGGTCGTCAAGCAGGGGAGTGATGGCGGACGGAGTAATAGGATAAAGTACAATTATATCGTACTTGCCGGACTGCAGTGAAGACTCAAGTGTGGATATCAGGCTGGCATCCGAATACTCCGGAGGACCCACCATGTCCATGTTGATGCCGGCTTCTTTGAGCATCGGCTCCCAAACTGCATATGAATTCGGGAAATACTCCGCCGCTGTTGTGCAGACCAAGTAGAGCGCATTGATTGTGTCACTGGTATAATACTCCTTGTACTTTTCAAGGAGCGGCAGAGCCTCATAGACGATGTTGTTTGCTACGTCGGGTGTCAATTCTGGATTGTCCGAGACATCGGGTTTCGGGGTGGTGGAATCCTGCGCGGGGCTACCTGAACACGCCGACAAGGCAAAAATCATTGCCAAAGCCAGGATAAGTGCAATTGCTTTTTTCATTTTCTTTCCATCCTTTTTTGAACATTTTTATTGTTTGTTTTATTGTTTAACACCTTATGGTGATTACTACACAAATACCATTACTTCGGGCTTTCTATGAAGTCTAGAATTTCGCTGAAATATTCGTCCGGCTTTTCGAACATCACCATATGTCCGCAGCCTTTTATAATGCTAAGGCGGGAATTTGGTATCAAACTTGCGGATGTTTCGTGCGTCGCCGTCGGATAGATGTCGTTTTCGCCCGCTATGATAAGAGATGCAACTGAGATATTTGGCAAAACGTCCCAGTAGTCGTTTTCAAGCATTGCAGCGAGCAGCCTTACCATAGCGCCCCCGTCGTGGGTAGCGGCGAGCTCTCGGGCTTTTTCACGAATCATTGTCTTCTCATCTTCCGGCATATCCTCTCTGAGGGAACGCAGACAGTATTCTTCGAAGCTGCGGTTTGCCATTGTGATAATATTGAGCGCCTGTGTGGCGTCACAGCCGCCGATGAGTCCCAGTTTGTACTCATCGTCAGTAAGGAGCTTGGGAGACATCACGGAGAAGATCACTTTCTCAAAGCGGGAATCTCCGAACTGACGTATATAACTCCAGAGTGCCTGCGACCCCATAGAATAGCCGATTGCAATTACCTTCGGGATGCCTAAAAAATCGAGGAAATTCTTAAAATCCTTCGCCAGACGTTCAATCGTGTATCCGTCTTTTGGGATTTCGGACTGCCCGTGCGCTCTATGGTCGAACGAGGCTACACGGTATCTCTTTTGCAGCTCGCCCGACATAGATATAAACGGAACGCAGCTGTCCGTATATCCGTGGACATAAACGATTGTTTTTTCACCGCTTCCGGCTGTTTCGTAGTGTAGCTTTACTCCGTCGTCTGTCGTAAAAAATCCCATAATTTATGCCTCACGCAAATTTATTCTTTAGTGGGGGCAAGCACTGTAGCCGTTCCCGTGATAACCGATTCGCCGTTTTGGTTTGTGCAGACAGTTTCGAGTTTTACCATATTCTTTTCCGGGAAAATCTCTGTTACTGTCAAAACCGTTGTGACCGTGTCCCCGGGATAAACGGGTTTTTTGAACTTCAAATCCTGTCCCAAATATATCGTTCCGGGACCGGGGAGTTTCGTTCCTAAAATCGTTGATATAAATCCTGCGGACAACATCCCGTGAGCTATTCGACGCTTGAACATTGACTCTTCCGCCGCCACATCGTTAATGTGTACAGGGTTAAAGTCTCCTGTTATTCCGGCAAAGCTGTATATATCAAAGTCTGAAATGGTTTTCGAGAAACTTTCCTTTTGGCCGACCGCAAGCATATCGATTGTGTACGCCATTGTTAGTATATTTTTCTCGTCAACCCGTAAATCTGCCTTGTCTCTTCGGGCGTCGCCGCTTCAAGGTTGCTTATCTCCAATAGCTTTTTCGCTCTGGCAACCAGCGCTGCATTGGATGGAGCCAAAACGCCACGGTCCATATAGAGGTTATCCTCAAGCCCGACCCTGAGATGCCCGCCCATGGCGATTGTCGCCTGCATAATCGGAAGGTGTCCCGATGAAATTCCACAGCCGGCCCATGTGCAGTTTTCGGGTAAAATATTCACGAGGCTTACAAGGTTTTGAACGGTGTTTGTCATTCCGCCCGCACAGCCGAGAACAATCTGGAAGTGGCACGGAGCCTTCAGTATTCCTTTTTTTATGTAATATATCGCGTTATAAACCATGCCCATGTCGAAAATTTCGATTTCCGGCTTGACGTTTACTTCCTGAAGCGCAAGCCCGAGTTTTTCAAGAAACGCCGGCGGATTCATGAATACAATTCTGTGCTGCCAGTTGAGTGTGCCGGCATCGTAGGACGCGAGCTCAGGCAAAAGCCGACGTATAGGGATGATTCGTTCCTCGTCGCCTAGACCTACGGAACCGGAGCTTGAGATGTTAATGCAAACATCGCAGTCTTTGTAAGCCCTTATTCTATCAATTGTCTCTTCATAGTATTCGTAGCTGCTAGATGGCGAGCCGTCCTCATTGCGTACGTGAATGTGAACGATTGCAGCACCCGCCTTCCAGCATTCGTATGCGTCCTTTGCAATTTCTTCGGGGGTGTAGGGAACGGCGGGATTTCCCTCCTTTGTTGCCCAGGAACCCAAAAGAGCAGCGGTGATAACTCGCTTTCTTGATAAATCTGACATGATGAACCTCCTTAAGTGGCTTATTTATTTTTGCCGCACACTTCTATACATACAATCATCATGCCAAAAAAACTTAAGCTGAGTAAAAAAATATTTGCTCGTCTCTTTCGGCGCATTATATAAAAAAGCTTTCCGTCTTTGCGCCTAAAACCAACAAATGTGTAAGTCGATATTAGTTTATAAGTCGAATTCGACTTATAAACTAATCAAATTCGACTTGCTCTTATAAATTATACTTCTTTTTTCGACGCATAACGGAGGTTTGGCTGGTTTTTAGCGCATCGGCGGCTTCGTATGTGCTTTTAAATTTATTCAGGGCAAAGCTCAAAAAATCTCTTTCGCAAGAACCTATATACTCTTCAAGCGACACGCCTTGCTCAAGAAGGCGTTCATATTTAGGACGGGAATCATCGCCTACGTGTTCCGCAGTTGAAAAAGCAACGTTCTCACTGCGGGACGTGTAATAACTGCTGCCTGTGATTCCGGCTACGTTTCCGATTTCAATGACATCGTCCATCGTTATTACAACTGATCGCTCCACAAAATTCCTCAGCTGGCGGATATTCCCCGGCCAGTCATAATCGAGCATATTGCGCAGCGTGTAGGGCGAAAAAAACTTTTGTTTTTTGTGCTTGTGGCAAAAGTGTTTCAAAAAGTACTCTGCAAGAGGAATAATGTCATCGCGCCTCTCCCGCAAAGGTGGCAATTCCAAATTTATTACGTTTATTCTGTAATATAAATCCAAGCGGAAATCCTTTTTTTGAACCAAGTCATACAGATTCTCATTGCAGGCTGTAAGGAGTCTGAAATCAATTGAGATTTCCTTTGTCGCGCCTATTCTTTTAATAGTTTTGGTTTCGATCGTGCGAAGCAGTTTCCCTTGCAAACTAAGCGGCAGTGAGTTAATCTCGTCCAGAAAAATAATTCCTCCGTTTGCTTCTTCAAAGAGCCCCCGCTTGCCGCTTGCCAAAGCCCCGGTGAAGGAGCCTTTCTCATATCCGAACAGCTCCGCTTCAAGCAGAGATTCCGGCAGGGATGCGCAGTTTACTACCACCATGCTCTTATCCCGACGCGCTCCGCCGCGGTGTATATACTGTGCCAGAACCTCCTTGCCCGTTCCGGATTCACCTGTAATAAGCACTGCGGAGTCCACGTCCGCAATTGTTTTTGCAAGATTCAAGACCTTCCGCATAGAAGCACTGACTGCAACTATGGCTTTGTCTTGTTCATCGTCGGGAATATAGGAGCCCTCTGCGATTACGTCTTTTGACCGTCCCGCCTCCTGATACAATGCGTTTTGAGTGTCCAGCGGACGTACAACGGCAAGTATATTCCGCACACTGCCCGTACCATCCAAAATAGGCGTGGAAATAATCAGCTGCCGAATAAACTTTCTTCCGTAAGATTGGGTATCAAATACGTTTTGAAACATGACGACTTGTCGCTTTTCTCTATATACGATATCTGAAACGCAAACATCAATCTCTCCGGTTTTTAGGAAGTCATATACGTTATAGTTGAGTAGAGTAGATTTTGGCATATTCATCAGCTGGACATATGTGCTGTTTACAAATATATAGTTTCCTTTGTCGTCGAGGATATAGACTCCATCCGTCATGTTATCCAGAATGGTCTCAAAAAATGACTGTTCCATTACACAACCCCCGATTAGTAATTATTCATATAAATAATAGCACAGATATTTCCCGCCGTCATTAGCAAAAGTTTTACACGTGCGCTACCGCTTCTTGGCACAAAGATTGCATGAAAATTAGCATAGGTTCAAAATTGAGATTTAGTTGGAGGATATGACAATATGAGAACAGCAATCTTAGGATGTGGCGCGATGGGAACTGTAATCGGTGCCTTTTTTGCAAAAAACGGGTTGGATGTGGAGCTTATCGACTCTTATCAGGCGCATGTGGACGCACTGAATAAAAACGGGGCGCGCATCATTGGAACGGTGGATTTCACAGTCCCCGTCAAAGCAATTCTTCCCTCGCAGATGAGTGGTATTTACGATTTTGTAATCCTACTTACGAAACAAACCGTGACAAAAGCCGCCATAGATGAACTTCTTCCCCACTTTGGCGAAAACAGCACGGTGCTGACCATGCAGAACGGTGTGCCTGAGCCGTATCTTGCAAGCTTAATCGGTGAGAATCGCACAGTCGGAGGAACCCTGCTCTGGGGCGCCACCTTCATTGGGCCCGGCGTCTCGGAGGTTACACAGGACCTTGAACGTAATGACCATTTGTTTGAAATCGGTGAGATAGACGGCACTATTGGGCCGCGCATACAGAAGGTCGCGGAGATTTTGGGATATATGGGCAAGGCCCATGTTACGGACAGTCTTATGTCTTCCCGTTGGGGCAAACTGATTAATAATGCCTGCATGAGCGGAATGTCCGCCGCCTGCGGGAGCACATACGGTGATGTAATAAACAATAAGTACGCCTGCGCCTGCTTAAGTTACATAGGTTCGGAGGTCAAGGCGTGCTGTGAGGCGGCGGGATACAAGCTGCCCATCTTGCTCCATAATCTGTCTTCGGACACCTTCGACATTATCGACAGGGATATGTTTGACGCAAATCAGGAGTTGTTCAAATTTATGTACTCCGACATGCACACCGCAAAGGCTTCCATGCTTCAGGACTTGGAAAAAGGCAAGCAGACGGAGGTCAGAATGATCAACGGATTTGTATGTGAGCAGGGCGACAAGTTCGGCATAGACACCCCGTTCAACGACAAGGTTGTTGAAATAGTAACTAAAATTGAAAATGGCGAGCTTCCGCTGTCGATGGAAAACGTTATTCTGTTCAATCCAGAGTCGTTTAAGTATAAGGTCTGAAAACGCGCACACAATGCGTCTTTCTAAAGCTAACCGGACTCTTCCGGTTTGACATATGCAAAAAGTTTATGTACTATGTAATAGTTGGCATAAAATTTACGTATTACATTTATTTTTAACAGGTGCGGGGGGAGTTGTTATGGGCAGTCTGAGTATTAACACCGCTGTCAAGCAAAGCACCGCCTTACTTCCATTGATGTATCAGTCTATGGAGATTTTGGCAATGGACAATCAAGCTTTGTTGGAATATCTAAACGAAATTGCTTTAGAAAATCCGACATTGGAGCTGGGCTTTCCAAGCTTGCCACAAAGTTCCGGTATGTCTGCGGGGGAATCAGACTATCACGATATTGCAGATTACATTGGAGCGTTGGACGAAAACCTGTACGGGTTTATTCCTTTCGTAAAAGACCAGCTTGAGCGGTGGGGTTTGCCCACCAGAATTGCTGCCCTTTCCATTTATATAGCTGATTATTTAGATGAAAACGGTTATCTAGACAGCTCTAATTTGGATGAAATGCTTCGTATGGGCGTAAATCAAGGCGAGCTCGATTCCGCTTTAGAAGCGATTCAATCCCTGGACCCGCCGGGTGTGGGCGCAAGAGATTTATCCGAATGCCTTGTCCTTCAGTTGAAGCGTCTGCCTGGAAACAACGAGACGGCGATAATAATTGCTCAAAAGCACATTGAGTTACTTGCAAAGAAACGCTATGAAAAAATTGCGAAATTGCTTAATGTTTCGGTTGCTGATATTCAAAACTGTGCAAAGCAAATTGCAGGACTTAATCCAAAACCTGGGAAAAGCTACTGCATCGATAAAGATGCCCTATACATAGAGCCCGATCTTTTCGTTGAGCTTAAGGGAAAACAGCTACTTATCCAAATTAATGACAACGTGTTCCCAAAATTGGAAGTATGCAGTGTTTACGCCGATATGCTGAACGAAATATCAGACAAGGAGACTCAGGAATATCTGCGCAAGAAGATCGCAGATACCCGCCGGATTATGAGCTGTGTTGACTACAGGAAACGAACGATTTTAGCCTGCGGAGAGGCAATCATCAGCCTTCAGAGAAACTTCTTTTTAAATAGCGGAAAGCACCTTGAGTGCATTAGCCTGGCGGATATTGCGGACATAACGGGACTTAGCGTTTCTACGGTAAGCCGTGCGGTTAACGGTATGTATCTACAATGTGCGTACGGTGTTTTCCCGATAAGCTTTTTCATTCAGCATTCTTCCAGCAAGGCAAATAAAAACATATCTGCGTATTCCGCAAAGCAGCTTCTAATGCAAATTATAGACAAGGAGTCCGATGGGAAAAAGCTCAGTGATCGTCAGCTTGCAGAAATAATGTGCGACCGGGGCATTAGTATTTCAAGGCGTACTGTGGCAAAGTACAGGGAGAGCCTGGGGCTTCGGAATTCTACGGACAGATAGACTTAACTTGCGGTAAAGAGCTTTGGAAAACAGAGGGATTCAACTAACAAATACTCATGTGAAGAAGCAGGCGGCAAATTGAACAATGTATCTTTTGAACGAAACGGAGCGGTTGGAATTATCATAATCTGCCGCGAAGAAGCAGAACGAAACCGCTACGCGGTAGCAGGACGAGGGACGAGGGGAACCGGCAACGGCAGCCGGTTTCTCTTTTTTATGCGCTCGTTTACAATAGTCTTGCGGCGAAAGCCGACGAAACTTGTAAAGGAGCACATTATCATGACAAAAAGCGAGACGCTGCAAAAAGTGAAGATCGACCTTGAAATTCGAGGGCGAAAACCGGACACCGTAAAAGACTATCTCT
>Ga0153972_1000369_pt1 | contig 14152 bp, 28 predicted proteins | sample TSGA056MetaG_FD_104732 | JGI IMG/M metagenome (GOLD analysis project Ga0153972, IMG submission 104732) | Attine ant fungus gardens microbial communities from Georgia, USA - TSGA056 MetaG | ecosystem: Host-associated > Fungi > Mycelium > Unclassified | place: USA: Georgia, George L Smith State...
ACCCATCAATGCCCGTAGGGATCCGTGACGATCCCTTGCGCGTCCGTGGCCACTAGGACAGCGCGATATATGTCACCCAGCCCAGGCGAATTGTTACAAACGATAAGTTAACCGTTATTCCGTTCCGGGCTGTAATGGCTGTAGTATTGCGCCCCGCCAGTCTCCCAGCGGGGCATCGAAAAAAGAAGAAGAAAAGGAGAAGAAAAGAAGGTGTATGCGAGACCGCCGGGTGCCCTGCCCGACTATCTCACGGTATACTATAGCACCGATGAAGTGTTACATTCTATTACATCCTGAATTTTTCTTAACGCTTTCGGGTGCAACCTATGCACCACATGCACATAACTATACCCCATCTTCTCCGCCACCGCCTCCCATGTCATGAAACATAGATACCGCAGTGTCAATAGCTGCCGCACCTTGGCATCCTCCAGCGCATCAATCACCGCCGCAATCTCTTTGTAGGCATCCCGGAACCGTGCCATTTTCTCCGCGACCTCAGTTTCCAGATCTGCAATGTCCAGTACGGCATTCTCCAACTTGCTCTTCTCCGACGTACCGCTGACCCGCAAAGCCTGATATGTGCCGGTGGTTCGCTCCGCCATACCCCGGAGGATCAGTATTTGATCCTGGGCGGCCTCGATCTCCTTTTTCAGTCCGCGGGCTCGGCTCAAAAAGTCCTTAATCTCGCTCATACTTGCGTCCATCCCCCATATCTGGTATAATAGATTAACAACAATCTATATATGGGGCTTTCTCCTCTGCCTGGCCGGGCGGGGGAGAATTTTTATTTGCTTCTGCCCTTCCGCAGCGGAACCCCAAGCCTCGCCAATCGCTCGTTAGCCCGCCGGGTCGACTCCTCGGCCTCCGCAACCGTCTTGTAAAACGCGCAATCCCTCTCCTGACAATAGAGCCCGCTCAGGGCATGGCAATCGGGTTTATTGCAATCCCCCTTGTATGCGAAGCAATCCGTCTTTGGGTCTTGTATGTCTCTGATTCTAACGCTCATGTGTATCATCCTTTCTCTTGGTCATCCAATTTGCCAAACTCGTCAAACATAATAAATTTGTTTTTTATAAAATGACCAATCCCGATTGCGCGTTCTCCGAGGTGCGTGTCGCCGCCCGACGGGAAAACAAGCCTGCACGGAATATCTTTGATTTCAGACAACCTAATGCCGTCCTCCTCAGAAAGCTCCAGGAGCTCAATCAACCCACGAATGAGAAATCCAAGGTTCCCGGTGTTGTTGCATGTAGAATATGGGCAGATGTTCTCGCACACAATTTCTAAGCAAGCGCAATTCCCAAAATGGGCTATCGTGTTAACGTCGACGTATCGGACAATATTGTTTTCCGCCCCATAGCCTTTTTCTCGTAGATAATCGCTGTCGTGAATTATGTCTTTAATTTTCATAATTTTATCCTTTCTTGTGGCGAGTGGCGCATCCCCTCTCCACCCACCGTATAATCCGTGTCTGCTTAACCAGTGCTTCCGGCGCCGCCTTTGGCTTTGGCCCCTCCGGCGGCCTCTCTGCGATCGTAAATCCCCAAGGCCACCATTTGCTACTCCTGCCGAATGCTTTGCTCAGGGCAGCACAGGCCTCGCGCTCGGTCGGCTCCCGGATGCCGAATAAAAAGTTGCCTGTGATGGCGCTCTTGACGCCGTATGTAATATCGCTCATCTCTCACCATACCCTCAATCATTCCAGCCAAACGTCTGCCCATCGTACCCGCTTCGCAACATGCAGAACAGGGCAACGGGATTGCTTATGCTTCTTTCTTTTTGATGTGAATTTTTAATGCATACAAGCGCGCAGTTATCTAGAGTAAGTTGTTCTGCTTTCGTTGGGCTCTCAAACTCGTCGTGGTTGCTCTTGCCGTGTGGGATGGGGCAATAAACGCCGACATAATAAGGCAATTCGTTTACCACCTTTTTATATACTTCCATCGGCATTATGTAATAGTTTTTATCCATAATTAGATTGTGCCCATTTGCGCTCCGATAATCTGCTACACAGCTTTTAACCTCATAGGCCGCGAACGAGCCTTTTTCAATCCCGGAGGTGGATTGGTTAATGGGGGTGAACGACACAAAATCAATTCTGCATTCGCCTTCACGCCCCCAATTAAAAGTTACTTCGTTCGCCCAGTATTTCTTGCGCAGAACGCTATGAATTAGCAGATCTCCCAACGTCTTTGTTGTCTTTTTTCTATCCAACTCAATCCTCCCAATCTAACGCTTGGCCGCATTCCCAGCAATACGGCGGATCGTGCTCTGCATCCGGTTCTATTCCGCCCATCAAATCATAATTGCAGTTCGGGCAGTATATAGATTCCGGCAGATATTCGTTTGGATCAAATATCGGGTTTGTTTTCACCGGCTCGACGGTGGCGGGATCTACTTCGCGCCGCTCCCAATCCAAGTAGTTGTCCTTGTCTTTAACAATCTGCCCCGTCAGAACCACTCTGTGCAATCCTACCTCAGCATAATATCCCGTCACTCTCTCCCCGCCGCCCACCGGCACGGCTGATACCTGGTAGTGCTCTGGTATGTGTTTCATGGCGTGTCCCCTCCTTCCGTAGTGCCGAGCCGCCTCTCCAACCTCGACAGCTTGCGCTCCTCCCAATTGTCCACGGTACCCGGCCCGACAATAAGCCGCATCTGGTCAATCATGATCTGCACATCCGCCAGTTCCTCAGCAAAATTGTCCCAGTCATCTCTTGCACCCTCGCCGCGCTTAATTTTGCTAACCGCCTGTATCAGCTCCGCGCACTCTTCGATCAGCACGCCCATCTGGGCGTCTGCGCCCCATTTGTTAATCGCTGATTGCAGTATTTCGCCTCTGGTCATATTGTGTCCCTCCATCATTTTTTGCTTGCAATCGTCACACACCGGTGCCTGTAGCTCAACGCGATCCGGTATGGTCTGCGTCGTCACCGTTTCGTTGGCGGGCGCTCCGCAGATGTAGCATTTATTCCTTGGGCTTTTTATACGACTCATTCCGCTTCCCCCTCTTCCGCCTGTAACCATTCCAGACAGCACTCGCAACAGCTTTTCTTGTCGCAATGATCGCGCGGGATTTCGGCCGCGGCAAATTCATTTGGACACATGATCATGACCGCCATCTCCTCAACCGACATGTTTTTGATATACTCGTAGTTTGTCATTCTGCTTCCTCCTTCCTTGGCAATCCCGGCGGAAGCATCCAGTGGGTAACTGTAATTTCACCCTCGCACAGTTCCCAGTTCGGGTTATCATCCACAATGTTGACTTCGTACCAGCAAGGCCTTACCCAATAACAGTCATTTTCTTCGTCGTATTCGGTATCTCCCTCGTAATTGGGCCAATCCTCAGTTGTGCGCTCGTGATATCCGACATGCGCCGCCATCGAAACAAAAGGGACGCCAAACGTTGGACAGTTTGCATATTTCGCCACAACGAGAACAATTCTCTCCGCTTCAGGCACACCATCATCCACGCTTACCCACCCGCCCGACGGTCTCTCGCGGTCTGACTTTTCCTGTAAAGCTTTGATGGCCATATCAGTGACAACCGTTTGCGCATTGGCAAGTGCGGATTCGGCCTCTAGCTGCTTGTAGCGTTGAAGCTCCGCATCTTTGGTGGCGAGTTCGTCAAGCAGGAACGGTATATCCTCGCGAGCATAGGCGATAAAAATCATGTCTGCGGCATGCGGATTCACAATTCTGTTAATTGCTAAAATGTCGCCACTTTGTGAGCATATCCCGCTAAATGTTGGCGGTGTGCGCCATTCCCCAGGCGTTGCCGCCTCGCACCTTGCTCGGATTTCATTAATTCTGCTCATCTTGCGCCTCCTCATCCCATTGAATCCCACGTTTTTCGCACACTCGCCGCGCCGCTTGCGTTGACGCATTGTCAGGGTGCCCGTACCTGGCTCGCTCGACTGTGGCCTCGATGTCGGACTTTTCGATAACCTCGCCAGCGGCCACCAGCATCCTGTACTCCGCAATAGCAGACTGTCTGCGCACCGCATAATCACGGGCGGCTTCGGCGGCGTCCTTCTCCAGCTTCTTGCGTTGTCTAAGTGTTAGCCCGTGGGGATGTCGCATCTTGTCAAGCATATAATCGCTAATCGGGGACGCTAAGCCCCACAAGCCCAAATATTCGTCCTGCGTCATTTTCTCTCGCACCGTTATCATTTCTCAATCCTCCTTATGCCGCATACACACTGTGGCGGTCTTAACCTTATCGGCCCGGCCATAAAGTGTGTTTTCGATCAGTGCCATGCTATGCCTCCCTGAACAAGCTCTGTTGCTCTTCAAAATTACACCAAATAACTTCGGTTTTTGCATTCGCCGCTTCTGTCCGGGCAGTCTTCGTGTGTCGCCGCCATCCGGATAGCATGTTGTCATACAGCTCGCATCCGTAGCCCGACAGCACCACCGGGCCTTTATGCCCAAGCATCTGGATTATGGCCTTTGGAATCGGCGCTGGCGGCCTTGGCCTGCAATATACCGCCACAAGCTCGTGCCATTCTTGTTTTTTGTCCCTGTAATCCCAGCAGGCATTACGCCCGATATACTTGTTATTGCTGGGCGGGATATGGGGGATTGTGTATTTCATCGTCGCCCTCCTGCGATCTCATTCGTTCGAGTAGCGCCTTTTTGCGGTGCATTTCTTCTTGGCTCGGGCGGTTGTCGACAGAAGGGGGCGCATTTCGCCGGGATGATGGACTAGCTCGCACCCCGCCCTTGTCCTGTTCGCGGCTAAGCCAGCCGGTTATAAACTTTAGCACCCCGCCCTTGGTCTTGCGCTTTGATGGGTTACTCATACACCAACCGCGCATGTTGCGTAATTCTTGCTCAACGTCCACGGCTGGGTATAGCTCACGCCACTCTTTCACCTGTTCCGGCAAAACCGGATACTCTGACTTGTCATTCAGGGTGATGGTGATGACTGGTTCCGGCGCGGAGACGGTTTCCGGCTCGGCGCATAATACTTCTTCTTCTGTTTCTTCTTCTGTTTCTTCTTCTTCTTCTTTATTCGATAGGGTTTGGGTAACCCTTTTTAACAACTCCGGAAAGGGTTTAGGTAACCCTTTCAATACCCTTTCGAAGCTAGGCAGCAAGCGGCTTTCAGCCAATTCGCTCAATTCCTCGAATAACCTGACCGCTTTTTTCTCGACGTTTGGATTTTCGAAGGGGTTGTGCTCCAAAAATCCGGGAATAAGCATGTATTCCAACCCTTCGTCATACTCCACCAAACCCTTCCCGTACAGTTCGGCATACCCTTTCGATACCCTTTGCGCTGTCCACCCCAGATCACTTTCTATGTACGCGAACGGGATGTGGTAAAACCCAAGAAGGTTTCGATGGGGGCAGGAATAGAGATAGATAAAAAGCAGCTTTCCGTCGTCCGAAATCTCCTTGCGCTTTAAGCTCTTCCAGAGGGACGATTGCGTCTTGCTATACATTGGCTACCTCCTGGCTAAAATGGAAGCTCTCCTGAGTCATCCGTTTCCGTGAAATCAGAGCCGTCCTCATCGTATGCTACCGGCACTCCACCGCTGTAGGTATTGCAGGTATCTCCGCCGCTTTCCCGCTTGCTTCCGGTGAAGTAAATCTGATCCGCCACAACCTCTGCGTTGCGCCGCTTGTTCCCCTCCTTATCCGTCCAATCCCGGATCTGGAGACGTCCTGTGACCGCTGCCATCTGGCCCTTGACGAAATACTTAGAGACAAATTCAGCCGTGCCACGCCATGCGATGCAGTCTACGAAGTCGGTCTGCTTTTGGCCGCCCTCCTTGAAGTCGCGCTCCACCGCGAGGGTGAAACTGGCAACCGGGATATTGGACTGGGTGTGACGCAATTCTGGATCGCGCGTGAGTCGTCCGAGTAATGTTACATTGTTAAGCATTTATGGCCTCCTGCTATTTATTTTTTAGACCCCACACTTTACACAGGTCATCATCAAGCTTAATACCAAATACTTTGTACTTACGGTTAAAGCTCTCCTGTCCTATAAGGTGGGCCTCGTCGTGATATTCTGGCAAGAGGGGCATCGCCCTCATGCCCTTGTGTATGATCTCTCTTCGGTCACGCCCCGAACCAACGTGATCAACGTGATGGAGATGCGCGCCGGATTTGCGGGTAATACAGCATTTTTTGTGATACAGACACATATACAGGTATCTGGAGATGTCCGGGGCGTACTCTGCCAGATTATCTTGCGTCGGTATCTCCCACTCCAGGCAATGCTCCAGAAGGATTTCCAGATACTCATTGGCCGTGGTCATGCTGCAACTGGACGTCGAAAACCAAGGGTTACCCGTCCGGGCGACATATTCGGCCTTGAAGTGATCCTTTAGTTCCTCTACATGGTGTCCTGTCCATGCCGCGACGTCCCGCAGAGTCGCATATATCTTGCGGCGCTGGAGGCCAGATATAGACCGGCCATCATCAATGCGCACCTCAAAGCGCTTGATCTGGCGCTTAGCGAGGAGATGGGTGGGCGAAAAGGGGACATACACATAAAAGCCCTGATCATCTTTGACTTTGACCAATTGCCCCTCTGCGTACATTCCCTCGCCCCCTCAATCCTCGTGTTGGTGCATAAATATATATCCGCTATTCGGCCCCATATTTTCATAGAGCCAATCCAGGGCCTTCTCCTGGCTCAAATGGTTTTCCAGTGCGCCCCACTCGTGACAATACTTACCCTCCGACTGCTTCTGCCGGATACGCTCAATAATCTCTTGCTCGGCGTAGTTTGCCTCCAGCATGTACAAGTCATAATGCTTGGCATCAATGCCGTCCATCGTGTTTGTGTCCGTCGCGTATAAAAGCCTTTCGGCGCCGATTTGCAGATGGTAGGCGCAGTTTGGCACGTTGTGAGTCGTCCCGCTGACTTCGACGGTGCAGAAACCGGGATAAATAAATTGTCCGCCGGGCATGTATACGTCGATGTTGTATTTATTAACTCCGCATTCGAGTAGCGGAGCGACCAGCCATCCGCAACACCCAAATCTCAATGTAGGCCGCTCCTGCGCCAATCTCCCGATTGCTGTACGGTTGAAGTGGTCTCCGTGAATGTGGCTCAGTAAAATGAGTTGCAGATTTTTATAATGCTCCCGGAGCGCCTTGAACGGCACTCCGCAATCGATCAAGACATTGCCGTTGACGACAACGGCGTTTCCCTTACTCCCGGTCGATATGATGTCGTACGTCATACCAGATCGGACATGGTCAAGGCCTCGGGCTCCTGCTTTTCGGGCAGCTCAGGGTCGACCTCTGGCGGGGCGTCCGGTATCTCCTCGCCCGTTATATATTCGGGGCTTCCATCGTCGCGGATTGCCGCGCCGTCACCCTCGAAGGCCTGCTGCATCTCGATGGACATAATACCCCACTTGCTTATCAGTTGCCGGAGCATGGTCTTATGGGCCATGCCATCAAAGTCCTTGTACCAAAAAGAGGAATACAGCCACATGTCATCCTTGGGAACTTTTCCCGACTCATAATCCGCATATGATGCCTTGTTATACTTGCGGCCTGTCGTTGCATTTAGGCTAAACGCTTGACTGTAGCGGTCGGCGTGATTAAGCATTTTTTCCTTGCTCCAGTACAGCGCCTTTCGGAACCCGTTGGTATATTCAAACATGGCATAATAGCCAACGGTTTCAGCCGTCTCCCGCGTCAGCTCATCGTCAATGAGATTTACCTCGATCTCCTCACTCAACGGATCATATTTAACCAGTTCGCCCTTTTTGATCGACACCACATTCAAGGTTTTGTATTGCCCCGACCGGATCGCCAGCTGTATATATCCCTTATAGCCAAGGATAAAGGTGGCGATCCGGCCTCTTTTCTTGTCGTCGAAAGGAACCATATAATACTGTCCAAGTTGCGGGCTAGGCGACAGATTGAGACTTTCGCCCAATAGGGCGGCCGATAATATACTCCCCGCATCACAATCCTGCAAATCTGGGTTTGTCGCCACCGCAGAGCTGATACTTGCCACAAACCGCTGTGCCCTTTTGGGGTCTTGAAGGGTGTTGTTAATCAGCTTCTGGTACCCTGCGGTCTGTAGCGCTACGCTGAATTTTGGTTTTTGTACTGCTGGTGCGTTACTCATACTTGTAACCCCTTTCATCCATAAACTTTTTAACCTCTAAGATGTTGGACTTTTTATCGTGCATAGTGAACTGAACTTTAATCACGGGATCGCTGTCTTCTGCCAGCTGCTCGATGGGCGCCGCTATCGGGGCAGGTGCCGATCGCTCAACCTTCTCGACCGCCTCTTCGCGCGCAGCTGCCTTTTCCGCTTCCGCTTTCTGTCTCTCTTTTTGGGCCTCAATGGCTTTATGCCGCTCCGTGACAACAGCTACGGCCTTGGCCATGTTAAATACCCGCTTGTACTCAACAAGTATTTCTTCTTTGTGCTCCTGGGTCTCGATCATCTGTAAATCGCCGCTTACTCGGTCGATGAAATCCTTGGCCTGCTGCTTCAGCGACTTCGCACTGGCGCTAAGCGTGATGCCGATGCCGGAATCCTCGAATTCAAGAAAGTCAATTCCAAGGCTTTCGGCATATTCCCAAAAGTACGCCTTGATATCATCCTCCTTGCTTTTTTTAAGGCCGTCTTCAACGGTCGAGATTTTCTCCTTAAGCCGGGCGTCGGCAGACCTGTATTTCTCGCTGACGTACTTTTTATATACGGTCTCAAACTCTTCATAAGGTGCCATCACTCCAGACTTAACCGCCTTACGGTCATCTTCAAGGTCGGCAAACTCCTTATTCAACTCGGCCCGCATTGCCTTAACTTGCTTTACCGTACCGTCGGAACAAACAAGGCTGTCGGCCAGCGCAATCTTTTCGTCTATCCGTTCGCTTATGGTTTTCAGCTTTTCCTCGATGATCGGAATTTGCTTTAGGGTGATTAAATTACTCATACTGATCCTCCTCATAGCTCTCTAATATCGGCCTCATGGCCTCATAACACTCTTGGCAAACGACATCCTGACCGATGATCCGGTCGTCGTGCCAGGATATCTCCTGATGGCAATATGCGCAGGTCACAACCGGCCTGTAATAACCGTCCGGATATCCCGTCGCCTCCGCTGCCGTAATATCCGGGTGCTGTAAGTCTCGATCTTGTCTGCAATACACTTGACATCACGCTCCTTCCTGGCGTTTGAGTTGTCGTCCCTGCCCCCTGAGCACATAGAGCGCCTCGTTTACGCTCCTGTTGCGCTGCGCTAGATACCAATCGCGCTTCGTTGCGTATCCAAGTACCCGCCAAAACTCGTGAGGCTCGTTGCATATATCCTGCAACGGTACCCGGAAACTCTCCTTGAGGACGTCTCGCCTGTGATAATCAATCGGTGTCCGATCAAGCGAAACAGGCACATCGGTGCCGCACTTTGGGCATTTGACTGTTTTCATACGATCTCCCTTTCTCGTAACTTGCTTTTTGTCGCCGAGTATGGTATTGTGTACGTAAGATTATTTTCCTTTCCGCCTACTCTGTACCATCAGAGCTGGCGGTCTTTTTTTACCTCTCCAGCACCTCTTTGGCGCACTGTTTGCAGATTGTTGTTTTGCCTTGATGGACGACCTCATTTTTGCTGCCGCAGTGGATGCAGCTGCGGCGTTTGATTTTGTATCTACCAGTCAGTAGGTAGCCAAACCTGGTATCCCTTTCGCTGCCCTCGCAATCAAGCAGTCCGTCTTCGGTAAACTTATATGGGTTATAACCAGAGCCTTCGATCTCAAACTCCTCGCCCAACTCAACGCCGAGTATCCGTGCCACCTGAGCCATCTTGCTATCCTCGACAAGCTCCAGCATGTCTGTGGAGTAGTGCCAGCCGCTAGCCCCCGAGCTATCGCTCCAATCGGCTAGATTTACTGTTTTGCAATCTGATATATTAGATATTGTTGCTGTTCTTCCGCAAAGGTGCTTCATTCCAGCTACGAAAGTTTTGCGGCAACCGATACTCCCCCGCGCATTAAGCCCATACTCGCTCTCCATATCATCCCACTCGCGAATCCGCACCCGATCTCCAACCTTAAAATCTCTGTTCATTTTGCTGTCTCCTTCGCGCCTTACAAGGTCGAAATATTTTGGGTCTACACCAAACGTACTGCCGATTCCATTTCCTCGTTCGTGCTTGAGCACTTCGATCTTGATCTCTTCGTCATAAACGCCGATAACCCGCGCCTCTGTCATCTCTGAGTCCGTACAGTTGTACACCCCATCCGCGCTATGCGTTCCGCACACGATGTCTCCTACTTTAAAATCTCTGTTCATCTCTCTCCGTCCTTTCATAATTTTCGAACATCCCCGCCAGCCCCCACAGCCCCAGGACAGTGCCAGCCGCTCCGATAATGTGCCATGGGATGGTATCGCCGCCAAATATGCAGCAGACGATCAGGATGATTGCGCCGGTTAGGGTTTTAAGCTTATACATTGTGGGCCTCCTTGTTCGATCTCCGCTATCGCCGCAAATATGGGGTATGCTTGTTGCGGGACAACGGCGTTGCCCAGGCATTTAAGTCTGCCCACACGGTTCTTGACGCCGGTCGCTACTCTTGGGGTGTTAGGCTCGTATAGCCAATTGGAAAACCCATCAACCATTCCACCCAGTCCGGATTCAGCTGGCCACCCATCTGGTCGTTGAGATTCCGGGATCTGTCCGGGCTCTCCCAGCGGGATGCTTGCCCTGTCCGGTAATCCCGCGCTTGCGGCGTGGCATACATATGTACCGCTCTTCCCAGTGACCCGTTCACCGGCACATTCTGGCACGATTGCGCCGAACCGTCTTTGTAGTCTCTGCTGGTTGGTGTCGGCCACAACCTCATCGTTTCCGGGCTCGCTTGCTCCCTCAAATTTGCTGGTTTGGTTCTTCCCTTCCGCGTGGTCTCTGCCTGCCTTCTCAGAGCGTCCGGTGAGCGTTGCGGAAGATAATCCATCGTGTTTGGCGTTGCCCACAAAGAAGATCCTTTCCCGCCTATGCGGTGCTCCGACAGCCGCAGCTTCATAATCAAATATTCCGACGTCGTAGCCTTCACGCTCCAAGTCCTGGCAAACCGCGTCCCCGGCAATTCGCAGGATTCCAGGTACGTTCTCACCAAGTACCCAACGCGGCTCAAGTTCTCGGATAACCCGGAGCATTTCCGGCCAGAGATAACGGTCGTCCCCTTTGCCTTTTTGCTTTCCAGCCACGGAAAACGGCTGGCACGGGAATCCTCCTGATATAACGTCGACTGTATGTAATCCTGTCCGCTCCCTGAGGCTGTCCGCTGTGACATCTCGTATATCCCTCCATCTTGGCACGTCCGGCCAATGTTTTTCTAAAACCTTCGTCGGGTAATCGGCGAACTCCACCTGCCCGACCGTTTCAAATCCGGCCCATTCAGCCGCCAGATCGAGTCCGCCGATACCGGAAAATAGGCTGAAATGTGTTAGTTGTTCCGTTCGTCTCTCCTCCTTCCACCGCACACCGCGCGTCAGCTGACCGGGGCTGTGCGATCCTTGCAGATGTACTCTGCTATGTCGTAGGCGTCGGCCTCTTTGGTTCGCCCGTTGGTCTTAATCGTGATACCGTTTTTGTGTAGCAAACCGGCCACGTTGTCGGGATGCTTGCCGATGATCTTGCCGATCTCTTTCAGGCTGTACAGCATCTGCCCGTCGTGGGCATGTATGATCTCCCGCGCTATGATCGTTTGCTTGTCGGTCATCGTGCGTCACCTCCTTTTTTGTTGCTGATCGTGTCGTTTTGTGGTAGAATCTCTGTATCTTTAGTCGAAGGAGAGATCACCTTGATTGAAACGTTAGCGCAACTGTACCCCAAGCTGTACGCCATAGCGGGAGTCGTCGCCATCCCCGCCCTAGCCATATCGTTATTTAATTTGATTTATCCATTTTGGAAAAATCGAATGAATGTAGATATGGCCCTTGTAGACTATCAGTTCTTCGGCGCTATAGACGTAAAGCAATTTTTTGTCCTGGTCGAGAACAAAGCGGCCGTTCCAACGTCGATCAACAGCATCCTGGTCTCCTATGGAGGGGATTCTTGCACCTGCGAACTCCACCAGAAAGTTATCATGGAGCAAGGCGATCGCCCTACTGTCGCTACCGCAAAATTTCCATTGAATCTTGGCCCTTATGAATCTCGATATCTCTTTCTCGAATTTGTTGACTGTCCAAAAATTCCAAGAGCTGAGGGAACCATGATTGATTTTTCATTGTGCACCAATCGCGGTAGGAAAGACAGACATCTACCCCTACCAGCAAAGGGTCGGCACTTCTCCCCCCGTAAGCTTTCCTCACTGCAAACGTATTAGCCTCCGGGAGAAACGGGCTGCCTGTGAATGGATTGTTTGTGCTCACGCCTTTCCCTCCTATCCGGCTTTTACATGCGATCCGCTATGCTCAAACAAGTAATCCAACGACAGGCGTTGGCTGAACGTAGCTTGTATGCTGAGCATTTCTCGCCGTGTGAATTCCGACTTGCCATTGAGTTTTTTCAGAAGGGTGTCGTATTTGATGCCGCTTCTGGCCGCCAGTTCTTTGGCGGAAAGTCCGTCCCTTGCCATTTCTGCACTGATTGACCTAAACATTTTCACACCCCCTTCAATTACCATGTGTGGTATCTGATACCCAGAATACACCACGCATGGTATATTGTCAATAGGGTTTGGCAAAAAATTTACGCCGCATGGTAATTTGCTGTTGCAATTGGCCCCAAAATGTGTATAATGGTAGCTAAAGGGGGCTGATTTTCATGACAATGGCCGAAAAGCTGACAATTTTAATGGATGAGAAGGGCCTGAACAAAAAGCAGTTTTCTGAGCAATCCAGGATCCCGTACATGACCATCGTTAATTTCTATGAAAAGGGAACGGATAACGTCAAACTCTCAACATTAAAAAAGATAGCAAAGTATTTTGATGTGTCTCTGGATTACATCGCAAACGATGCGGTTGAGAATCGCAGTCAATACGTGGTTGACCTAAAAAAAGCCGCTCCCGAAGAAATCGAGAGCGACATTGATTTGATTAGATCAGAACTTGAGGCCGAGTTCGGCCCTGTTTCAGACAAGAAAATGGGCCTAATCATTAAGTTGGCCCAGGCCATTCTTGAAAGCGATATATAACAGGGCCTTGACGCATCGCCATTCGTCCTTTGAATATTCGCGAGAGACAGCAATCCTTTTTATTTCCGCCCACTCTCTTTCCGCATCCCTTTCCCCCACGGGCAACGCTTCCGGTGCTTGTCCGTCGTCCCTGCGTGTATCAGCTTCCGTCGTATGTACTCGCTTCATTATTTTGCCCCTCCTCATATCGAACACGTGTTTGTATTTTGCATTATACTCCTTGATTCCCGAAAATGGAACCCCTGTTCGATAAATAATTCAATTTGGTGGAATTTGCATAAATTTCAAGTCCGCCTTCCCGATGCGGGAATTACTATATTTTGATTATACACATTTGCAAACCCCTAACTGCGCATTTTGTACAAGCGTGTCGAATTTTGATATGAACGTATTTTAAAACACCATTTTTGTTGGAATAACTTGCTAACAGAGGGGAAGTTGCCCAATTTAGGCGATAAATAGTTCTGATTTTTACATTTTTGGTTATTGTTGGGGAGTTTACCAAATGTTTCTTTAGCTGGAAGATAATATGCGATCCAGCCGCGGAGGGCGGTAAAAACATAAAAGGAAGTGGAAGAAATGAAAAAGCTATTAGTTATGTTATTGGTGTTCGCGATGTTTTTCGGGTTGGTGGCGTGCGGAGGCAATTCTAACGACAGTACCGCAGCGTCGAGCCCGAACGGGGAAACCGCGACGGCCACTAGTCCAAGTCCAAGTCCGAGTCCGAGTCCCAGCCCAAGCCCTAGTCCGAGCCCGAGCCCGAGCCCGAGTCCGAGCCCGAGTCCGAGTCCGAGTGTAACTACCGGGGAAAGAAACGCACTGGCAAAAGCGAAACAATATCTGGTCGATATGACGTTTTCACACAAAAGGCTGGTCGAGCAGTTGGAATACGAGGGGTTTTCGAACGAAGAAGCGGTCTATGGGGCCGATAATTGCGGAGCCGACTGGTACGAACAGGCCGCAAAAAAAGCGAAGGATTATCTAGATTTAATGTCATTCTCGCGGAGTGGCCTCATTGGG
>Ga0153972_1000370_pt1 | contig 14116 bp, 12 predicted proteins | sample TSGA056MetaG_FD_104732 | JGI IMG/M metagenome (GOLD analysis project Ga0153972, IMG submission 104732) | Attine ant fungus gardens microbial communities from Georgia, USA - TSGA056 MetaG | ecosystem: Host-associated > Fungi > Mycelium > Unclassified | place: USA: Georgia, George L Smith State...
GAAGGGATATTTGTAGTCTTAGTATCCTTGTACTAGTATAAAAAAGGGAAAATTGAAATATGTAAGAATGCTAAAGGTAACCTATTGTCAGGCAGGGACTTTTGGAGAGGTGACTTATAAGGGAACTGTAAGGGCAATAACAGACTCAAGGCTGGAGGTCACACTGGAAAGCTAAGTAAAAGTCCTGGAAGCTAGGATCATATTTGAGTATCTACCAATACAGGCTTGTAAGGGCAACTGTCATGAGCCACCTCAACTATGACCAAAGAATATCTATTTATAGGGAATTGAACTAGCAGTCTCTTGACTGGTTGTAGAATACTATCATACCATCAATGTAAACAAGGGCAAATAGTATACTTGTATAAGTAGCTAGCACAATTGATCAAGAACCCCATCAAGTTCTCTTTGTAACCCTCAAAGACTTGGCTACTGAGTCAACTTGACTTGAGTTATACAACAGAAGAACTCAATACCACTTCTTGGATACTGCTCACCTTGAGCCTTGTCTATTCTTTCCTCTCATAATATTTCAATCCTTGACCAATGATTATCACAATCACTAGTCACCTCTATACATAGCCAGACCCTTAGCTTAAGGGGACTTGGTAGTCAGTTAGGGACTACCAGTGGCAGTGTAGTACCAAACCTAGGTATTATATCCAAGACTTGACCTCACAACTGGATAGTGTTTAGTAGACTATTTGTATTCTTTCATCTTATTAACCTTGTGCTAGAAATCTATTGTGATTCATATATACAGAGAAATAGTGTCATATACTGGAAAATTCAGTATAAATTAATATTCTTATTCATTTTCTTTATTATTATTATTTATCTCCTATAGGAGTATTGTATTTCAGACTAGGAATATTATGTTTCAGACTAGCTCCCTTCTACTCTAGTTATAGTATATATATGGAGTAGATATATAGTAGCAATCTAGTTCGTGGATTAAAATCCTTAAGTCATAATACCACTTTCTTTTGTATAGCTTTGCTATATAACTCCTTACTCCTGAATTTACCTCTTTATTGGATAATGTTCCACTACTCCAAAATAAGCAACCATATACATGACAGGAGATCAAGGTATAGTGCACAAGCTAAGGCCAAGGTCATTCTACTCCTGTGTTATCATTGTATTCTTTTTGGACCAGCTATAAAACCACAGGACTGGAGAGTAATATATATTATTTCACCTAGTAGTATGTTCCACTCTCTGACTCCACTTCTTGTATCACTTTCCAAAACCCAGAGTATGCACTCATAGTATATTCATAGTAATTGACAGTATATTCTAGCCTTTTTATGCTACTATCCCCATTCTACTTGACAAATAGCAGCACATTCTTAAGAAGTTGCTTAGAGTAGAGATCCTCTTCTTAGAGGTGATAGTATAACCCTAGTACTAGAGCAGTAGTCAGTAAGGCAGTAAGATACTTGGCTGGATGAAGATCTAAGCACCCTAGTAAGTGTAAAACCATAGCTTAGAAAAAACTCTATTATTGTTAGGAATACTATACAATGTCTCTACAGCAATACAACAAACTTCTGAGCAATATGCTTACAAAAAAGCAAGCTCTTGCTTTACTAAGGGCATAACTAGAGAGAAAGCAAGTTTTACAATGTATATAGTTGAGTTAGAGACAGCAAATAATGGTTGTCTTCATGGTACAAACAGTTATATAATTCCACAGTATTCTACCTATCTATACTAATAGAATATCTCAGATATAGTAAGTTGGCACATGATATAATAAAAAAAACAACAGAACCTCATAGAAAAATATGATATTACATTGAGTAAGCCAGTTCTATTTAATAGTGAGAAAAAAAGTGTTGAAGTTGTAGAAAGTTCAGATACCTGGTATAAGGGTGACCAGAGTGGAGTAAACTCCAGGAGAATCCTTAGTCATGTTACAACTCCTAAGTATGTTACAACTTACCTCTAGGAGAATCCTTAGAGTTTAGAATAAGGCTCCTGGAGGTGTACTCTATAATATATATACTGCTATAGTTGGTACATCTCTGATCCTATGGTTCTATCTAGCAGGATCAGGAGTTACCAAGTCAAGCTAAGGGTAATTAAATATTATGTAGTTATATTTAATTAGGTACAGGGTCACTCTAGGAGGTTGGTCTAGTGTTCCAGGGGTGGCATTGGTAGAGTCTTCTTATACTTATTCCCTCTTCAAGATTGCTATATCTTGAAGTAATCATTCTAGACTTGAAAATTGTATCAAAATTCACTTGGCAGATATACCTAGAAGCTATAGAGTACTTGTAGTAGAACTCTGCAATGAGGTCAGGAACTGAAATATTGAAAACTACTTCCCAAGAGTTATGCTTTATATTATATCCCTTCTATTTTACCAAAAACTGAAACCTCCTCTGATACCAGCAACTGTTCAGGATTTCCTCTATTTCCTATTCCTTCTCTTTATTGACAATAATTGGTGGTAGTGGAGGCTCCAATCTTTGTCCTAGTACTAGGTTATCCAGAGTGGCAGATAACCTTACTATGTTGAATACTGGATGGAGTTTCTTTATTGTATGTGGTAGTTTGAGACAATAAGCTAGGGGTCCTACTTGGTGTTCTACAATGAAGGGTCTAAGGCAGTGATAAGACAATTTTGGAAATGGATGTATGGTCTTGATATTGGATACATCTAGAAATACCCAATCACCAGGGCAAAACACCAGGACCAGAGATCTTCTTTGGTTGTAATATCTCATTATATTTTCTTGTGCTTTTTGGATTGTAGACTTGACCTCTTTAACTGTTGCCTTTATTTACTCTATGAACTCACTTACCATTTTCAGTCTGGAGGGTTATTGCCTGGGTTTAAAGCCTATGCAGAGAGTGCATCCAGTGTTAAGCAAGAACAGAGTCTATTGGGTGAAAGCATATATATGGTTGTTATACTGGAATTCTGCCATGAGCAACAGATCATACCAGTTGTCTTGTCTTTCATTGATAGAGAAACATAGATATTGGTTGAGTTCTTGGTTGACATACTCCATCTGTTTATTAGTTTGCAGATGCCAGGCTATAGAAGATGTTAATTGAATTCCCAGCAATCTATAGAATTCTCTGGTAAAAAGTACCACAAATTGGGGTCCACAGTCCAAAATTACATATTGGAGCAGCCCATGGAGCTTCTATACATTATGGAGGAACAGTCTGGTGGCTCTTTCTGTAGTTACTGTTGTGTACATTGGAATGAAGTGGGCTCTTTTTGATACAGAGTCCACTACTGTTATGATAGTATTGTATCTAGAAGACTTAGAAAGTTCCACTACAAAATCCACACTAAGGGTATTCTATCTTGCATCTGGTATGGGGAGTGGGTATAGTTCTCCAACCAGAGGATGTCTTGCCATCTTTATATGGAGGCATAGATCACAGGTGCTGATATATTATCTAGCATATCTAGATATCTAGGACCACCAGTAATTGTGAGACACTAGCTCTAGTATTTTCTACTGTCTGGAGTACTCAGCAATTTTTGTATCATGACACAGAACTATGATTTTTCTATATAGGTCTAGAGTCTGGAGAATATAGATCTTTTCTCTGAAGTGGAGCAAGCCGTTGATATCTAACTACTCTGAAAACTGCATTATCTTGCTTAAGGACTTTTTCAGTTTATAACAGCTTATATGGGTAGATCTATCTTTACTCAAATATCACACTGGCTTCCAGAACCTTCTTCTAGCTTATTGAGTAACTGCCTCTGAGTGTTTCTCTTACAACTTCAGTACAAGGTTTCTACTAAGAATGGCACAAGTATGCTATACAACACTATTCAATTATAAGGTCAGGTCTCAGACACAATATCTGAGCTTGGTACTGTGCTTCCACCAATAGTCCTTAACTGACTATTAAGTCCTCTTAAGCCTAGAGCCCAGCTATATTGTAGTAGTCCTAAGTTGTATCACCCAAGTACTGAGGAAGATAAGAGAATAAGCTGGCAAGACTCTATAGTGAGCAGTGCCAATGAAGAAATTGAGTTCTAGTGTAAGAACTTAGACTGTAATACCTTAGAACTACTTCTAGTCCAAGTTGACAAGGAGAACTCAATAGAGTTCCCATTCAATTGCTGTATACTACTTATACACATTCTGTATTTACTTTTATTTATAAAGTCCCATGCATCTCTTTTGAGTCATTCTCTCTCATACATCTACTGATTATTTAATTAAATGAAAAAGAAAAAAAAAGAAAAATAAATAATAACTTAGCTATTTTGGCTATATCATGACAACAGGTGAGGGCATACACAATCTTTTGATCATCCGATATAGTGCTGGATACCAAGCAATACAAAGCAATCTGACTCAACCAATCATGCAAGTACATCTTATTCTTAGAGCCTACAAATATTAGTGGCTCTAGTACCTTAGTCTTGGAGGTGATGTTTCCTCCAGGGAGCTTTGTTAGCTCTCCCCAAAGATAGATAACCTCTGTTTCCAAAGTTGCAATTCTGTTGTATGTAGTGGTCAAGGTACTGTTATAATAATTGATTGCTCCATTGAGCATCTGATTAATATAGTTCTTGAGAAGTAGAGATGTTTCTTGATGCACATTTTGCAGTATCTGTATCTCAGTCTCATCCCAAGACATGTGCTCAGCACTTATGCCATCTTTGACAAGTGCATTCCAATTCTCAGCACTGAAATCAGAAAAGGAAACAGTAGTGGTAAAGTTGTTGAAAATCAACATATCTATTTAAGTAATTAATTACAGTTCTTGAGTATGTTTTCAAGGAGGTAAAAGAAAAAAATGCCCAAATTTAGCCTCTTAATGCCATTATTGTAAGAGCAACAACTAGTAATTGGCTAGTGTTAAACTACTAGCAAAATTTCTGTGGAAATGTAATATGGGATACACTTTATACCCCTAAATTCACCATCTGAATTCACTCTAGAAACCTCCTACAAGCCCCAGACATAACCCAAAAATAGGTATTTCTACTAAGCTGCTATTAAGCTGTCATATGCTAGAACAGCATATATCTCGGGAGGCAAGAATGATGAGCTAGCATCTGGTTTTTCAGAGATAGACTATTTCTGATGACACCTTAGAACTCAGATATCTCATCTTATCTTTGGAATGTGGTATAATTTCAATCCAGAGTGGACTTGGACTAATATAATACCAAGGTAACAAATCAAAAGTCTATCAACAACTTGTGATCCTATTACTGCTAGACTCAATCAAGAAGCAGATATCATACAAAACAATGATGGCATCAAGAGCCTTTGCATATGATAGAAGTAGTTTCTAGACTGCATTTGGGATAAGAGGTAGCTGATTAGCTAGATAGAAAAAGTAAGTGGAAGGAAAAGCATAGGAGTAGAGTAGGATCACATGGTCATATCCAATGGCCATGGAGGGATGGGAGGCAATGTCTGTCATAGCCATATGATGATATTGGTAGGAGAAAAGCAAGAGAGGCTAGAAAAAAAAGAAGTTTCTCTTTTTATTCATTTTCTAATTGAGTCTCAAACATGTGTAACCTTAATATACATCTCAGAGTGAAGAGTAGTGGGCAGTGCCTTCTTGGCCCTTGCTGTCATGATACAGCCAAAACAGCTAAGTTATTATTTATATTTTTTTTTCTTTTCTTTTTTATTTGATCAGATAATCAGTGGATGCATAGAAAAGAATGACTCAAAAGAGATATGTAGGACTTTATAAATAGAAGTAAATACAGAATGTATATAAGTAGTGTATAGCAATTGAATAGGAACTCTATTGAGTTCTTTTTGTTAACCTAGACTGGAAGTAGTTCTAAGACGTTACAGTCTAAGTTCTTACACTTGCCTTCATCTCAGAAGCTCTAGAGATTGTTGGATACAATTCTTTTGAGTATGTAAGGGGTAATCTTGGTGAGAGGTTGAGTTGGTGGTGTTGTTGCTTTGTATATCCTATTCAGTTTGGAGAACAAGTAGTAGGGATAACTTGAATGACCTTTGGCAAGATAGCAGACTAAGAAAGCCTGATTAGCCACTCACTCAGACTGTTATCGATAGACAGTGAATGTCCTTAGTGATCATCCTAGATGGATGTTCAAGAAGAACTTGATGGAGTTCTTCATTGGATTGTAGCCCTACTTATACTACTACTACAGTAGCTGTACCCTAGAGTCCCGCAATCACATTTCCTTTCCAGAATGTTCTATGATCACCTGACCCTGTCACATGATTTGATTTGCTGAGTTCCCACACTATTTATATCCTTACTCTGTTGTATGCTTTGAGGTTTTGGATTAAGTGTTTAAATGTGTGGAAAACCTTTTTCTGTTTGGGGCTCTCATAACACAGACTATATTATACCTATAAGGTTTGGTGTTGGGGGTACAAATAAGGGCTTGGTTGAGACTGATAAAGTTCATAAGTGATATACTAACTATACTTGTTAGTAAGCTTGTTACAGTGCATAAGGGTTGGTACCTTAGGGGCATTATGCTAGGTATGATCTAGATCAATCTTACAATTATTTCAACTATTTTTACATTACAGATAAGCTGTACTTCTTCCTTTTAATTTCTTTCTGATACCCCTACTATCTATTCATCCCCAAAAACCCTTTAGCATGCAATTAAGGACTGTCACTGCCTTTTTCCTACTTGCTTGTCACAATAAAAACCTCATTTGCCCCTTTTACCAGAAGTCACACCAGAGAGCTAAGTAAGAGTCCTAGAAGCTGGAGTGATATTCAAGTAAGGGTAGATCTACTAATACAAGCTCTTATATATACTATAAAAGATGGTCTGTTCATAGTCATATGAGCTATAGTCCAATAATAGCACTTTCTAATTTAGATAAATAGAACAATCAAGATGACATGCAAACTAAGAGGTAAGGAAATAGATGGATAGGTATTATAAGATAAGCTAGATAAGTGCAAACCCAGTACTTAGCTAAGCCCTGTCCTAGGGTGACAGCTGTCCTCTTACAATTATGTTATACCAAATACCATTTCAATTATATTATGTCTGTAGAATAGTAATATTGAGCTCTAAAAGAGCTTTACAAATCTCTAGTACTTTAGTAGCTAGTTTGGAAAAATCTACATTCTTCAGGCACTTACAAGCACCTTTTAGCATTCTCCACTCCTTGGCTGTGAGCTTGTAACCAATTTTGTCCAGTACTATAATTACATCCTGCAGCCAATTGAATTATTTCTATAGAGAGTTATACTGTGGATCCTCAGTCCAGGTCTTATTTTTACTCATTTTGGTAAAAAATGGTAATATGTAATCCAAGGTAGGTTCTAGGAGTTCTTTGTACTCTTTTATGCATAATAACTTTTTGGTTTTGCAAATATGTAGCTCTGGAAGGCAGGATGCAAAGTAAAAGTTATCTACTTTGTGCTAGCAGAGGTCTACTTTGACAAGTCTGTCGTAGAGTTTAGTAGATGGAGTTGGTTTCATTTCTATTCTTTCTAGTAATGACTTCTCAGTCATACTCTCCTTTTTCAGTGAGAGGCATTCAGCAAGAGTCTTGGTGTTTCTAATGGTAGGCATGACTTAGGGGCAAAAGCAAGCATGACATCCCTAGCTCAGCAGATGAAATGTGGTAGACAGAAACTATACTACAATTATACTAAAAGTATCCTTCCAACAACATAGGTTCTATCTTGAGGGGAGAGTTTGATGTCATGTCCAGTCTCTTATACTAGCTCATAAAGGAAGGATAGAGATCTCAGAGTGGTTCCAGCCATCTGCAAGGGTTTTTTGAAAATGTTTACACAAATCCAAAGTCTTTCAGGACCAGCTGTGATGACAGAAATCCACTCTAAGCCCTTAGTAAGTCATTTGTCCTGTAACAGAAACAGAAACTTCCCTAGAGAGATAAGTTCTTGACAGAAACCCACTCTAAGCCCTTAGTCAGTTATCTATCCTGTAATAGAAACAAAGACACCCTCAGAAAGTTATCTTGTCCTGTAACAGAGACAAAGAGACTCCCTTATAGCCCTCTAGATCCATATCTGAAATGAACACAACTCTATGTCCTTTATAGAGACAATAGGGATAGAAAACAGTAGACTTAACAAACTATCACAAATGGCCACTTACTGATTTGTGATTTGCTCATTTGGTAATCAAAAGACTCAAAAAAGCAAAGCTAGACAAGTGACAAAAGATGTTGTTAAGTCTGAGGTTTATCCTCAGACATACAGTCCTTAAATATATAATTGTGGTGGTTTATGCACAAGGACAGCCTATTATATGATCACTACCTATTGTTCTACATATAGGAGTGCTATTGTTCTTGAAATAAAGATAACCTAACTGTCTTAGGGCAGTCCTTTGTTCTATTCAAGGACAGATGATAATCTATAGGTAAAGATCAGTATTATGTGCAAACATTGAGGACCTTGTATCTCCATGGGATCTTATTGCCTCAGGATTTATTTATAGCCAAAGAAGTGCATTAAAGAAAGCTTCATGATGGTCATTGAAGCAAATGATTACATTAAGCAGTTCCCAAGATATTGGCAATTTAGTGTCTGGTGACTTGGTGATCACTGACTGATCTGCTGATAACTTAGTGAATACTGATCGCTTTGAGATATTTTTGTTATTATTTGAAAGGTCTTCTTAAGGGCTTTTGGTGGTCTTTTAGATTGTTAAAATTGGTCAAGTATTCCCAGAGTTATGGTCCAAATGAAGTTTGTGACAAATATAGTGGTACATAGGGTATGCCCCCAAGAAGTACAGCACTGGAGAGAAAGGGTTGAAAGATGAGATGAAAAGTGGTAACATTTGTAGAGTGTAGAGGTGTGACTATAAAGGTACCAAGACAGAAGAAAACCAAGAATAGGATTTTGTCTCTAGAGAAAAACTGAAAAATGTATAGTGTGAGAGTTGTCTAGAAGCATAGAAATAAAGAAACAATAAAGCAGAAAGTAAGGTTAAATGTACAAAGTATAGAAAAAAGGACATAATAGTAGGGGAGAAAATATTAGAAGAGAAAAGAAAAAATATTTGGTGTCTAGAATATAGGACAGGGAGAAAGCGACCATAGTAGAACTGGGGGGTAATAGCATACCCTGAACAGGAAAAAGCATAGCAAAAGAGGGGGGTAAGCAGAGAAAAGTGAGGGGGACATTTAAAATACTGAGAGAGGTATGGCTAAATATTGGAGTAGAAAAGATGGATATACATGAAGGTGTAACAGTAAAAGTACTCTTGAACAGTGGCACAACAGGAATGTTTATAGATCAGAAAATGGCAGTGAGACATGGATTTAGGCTGCAAAAATTAGAAAGACCAATAGTAGTCAGGAATATCAATAGGATAAATAACAGTATAGAAGCTATTACCCATCAAGTGGAGGTGAATATGTACTATAAGAGTCATATAGAAAGAATGAGGATAGATGTGTGTGATCTGGGAAGAACAGATATAATACTAGAGATGCTGTAGTTACAAGTGTATAATCTAGAGATAAACTGGAAGACAAGAGAAGTAAAAATAATGAGATACCTACCACTATATGGAAGAAATATGAAGTTGAAAGAAAAAAAGAGAGCAAAGAAAGAGAAGAGAGTAGCAACACTAGAAGAGGAAAAGATTGTGAGATGGGCAGTAGATAATAAAGAGAATTGGGGAAAAGAAAAAGAAGTTGAAGTGGACCACAGAAAAATTGAAGAAATGGTGCTGCAGAAATTTTTAAAGTGAGAAAAAGTGCTTGGGAAAGTAGAGTCAGAAAGGATGCTAACAAGGAAAATCTAGGATTATACTATAGATCTCAAGGAGATATTCAAACCTAGAAAAGGAAGAATCTACCCTTTATCTAAAAATAAAAGGAAAGAAGTTCAGAATTTCATAGAGGATCAGTTAAGAAAGGGATATATCAAACCATCAAAGTTCTCTCAGATGTCACCAGTTTTTTTTGTGAGCAAGAAAGATGAAGAAAAGAGGATAGTAATAGACTACTATAACCTGAACAACCAGACAGTGAAGAATAACTACCCACTTCTACTGATTACAGACTTAATAGACAAAATGGGGAGCAAACAAGTATTTACTAAAATAGATCTTTGGTAGAGGTTCAACAATATGAGAATTAAGAAAGAGGATAAGTGGAAGGAAGCATTCACGACCTATGTAGGGCCCTTTGAGCTAACAGTTATATTCTTTGGAATGACAGATTTGCTAGCTACATTCCAGACAATGATAAATAAAATCCTAAGAGATATGATTAACAAAGAAAAAGTAGCAGCTTTTGTGGATGATGTACTAGTAGGGACAGAGACAGAAGAAAGACATAACAAGATTGTTGAAGAAGTACTGAAGAGACTAGAAGAGAATGACTTATATATCAAGCCAGAAAAGTGTATGTTGAAGGTACAAAAAATTGGATTCCTGGAAGTGATCATAGGACCCAATAGAATTGAAATGGAGAAGAAAAAGGTGGATGGAGTACTAAGTTGATCAGAGCCAAAGAATGTAAAAGAAGTCAGAAAGTTTTTAGGCCTCACCAACTACTATAGGAGATTTATTAAAGACTTCACTTGAGTAGCAAGACCAATAAATGTGTTGACAAAAAAAGATATAAAGTGGCAGTGGAGAAAGGAGCAGCAGGAAGCATTTGACAAGCTTAAAGGAATTTTTACAACTAGATCAGTATTAGCAGCTCCAGATTTAGACAAAGAATTTAAGGTAAAAGTAGATGCTTTGAACTACACTACTAGAGGAGTACTATTAATAAAGTATTCCAATAAGTTGTGGAGGCTAGTTGCTTTCATTTCTAAATCTCAAAGTGATACAGAGAGAAATTACAAAATTTACAACAAAGAAATGTTAGTAGTAGTCAGATGTTTAGAAGTATAGAAGCATTTTCTGGAAGAAACAACAATAAAGTTTGAGATTTGGACAGACCACAAAAATCTCAAATTCTCGAATATTTTATGAAGGTGCAAAAATTGAATAGAAGACAAGCAAAATGGGCATTATACCTATCAAGATTTAATTTTATGTTGAAGCATGTTCCAGGGAGTAAAATAGGAAAGAAAAATGGCTTGAGTAGGAGACTGGACTAGGAAATAGGAGTAAAAAAGAACAATGAGGGTAAGACGTTAGTAAAGCCAGAGTGGTTGAAAGTGAGAAAAATGGAGAAGATAGAAGTAATAGTGGAAGAAGTAGATTTACTGGAAAAAGTAAAACAGTCAAAAGTAAAAGATAATGAAATAGTTAGAGTAGTAGAAGAAATGAAATGAGCTGGAGTAAAGGTATTGTAAGATAAAGAGTGGAGAGAAGTAAATAGTATTATATATAAAGAAAAGAAGGTGTATATGCCTAAAAATGATAAGTTAAGAGCAGAAATAATTAGGCTACACTATGATACACTAGTAGAAGGACATGAAGAACAGTAGAAGATAGTAGAACTAGTTACCAGAAACTTTTGGTGGCCAGGAGTAACCAGGAAGGTAAAGTGATATGTGAAAGGATACGATTTCTGCCAAAGGAATAAGAACTGCACAGAACAGCTAGCAGGTAAATTAATGCCTAACTCAATTCCAGAAAGATCTTAGATGCATATTTTAGCAAACTTTATCACTAAGTTGCTACTAGTCCAAGGATATGACTCAATTTTAGTAGTAGTAGATAGGTTAACAAAAATGGTCCACTTTATTCCTACTACAAAGAAAATATTAGCAGAAGGACTGGCTAGGTTATTCAAGAATAATGTATAGAAATTGTATGGACTACCCAAGAGTATCATTTTGGATAAAGGACCACAGTCTGCAGCAAGATTAATGAGAGAGTTAAATAGGATATTAGAGATTGAAAGTGAGATGTCAATGGTATTCCACCCTTAGACAAATAGACAAATGGAAAGGGTTAATTAGGAGTTGGAACAGTACTTAAGAATGTTTATTGACCATAGGCAAGAACAGTGGCCAGACTGGTTAGGAATAGCAGAGTTTGTATACAACAATAAGATATACTCAAGTACAAAAATGTTACCCTTCAAGGCAAATTATGGGCAAGATCCTAGGATAGAGTTCAAAGCAAGAAAGAAGGAGAAGTACAAAGGTGTAGAGAAATTTGTAACAAAGATGAAAGAAATTCAGAAGGAAGCAAAAGCAGTGTTAGGGAAGGTACAAGAAGAAATAAAGAAATATACAGATAGAAAAAGAGAAGAGGTCGACAAGTATAAAGTAGGAGACTTGGTAATACTTAGTACCAAGGATTTGAAATATAATATAGTTGGTAGAAGGACAGAGAAGTTGACAAAGAGGTTTGTAGGTCTTTATAAAGTTAAGAAAATCATATCAGTAAATATAGTTGAATTGGAGCTACCTAGTACAATCAAGATACACCTAGTAGTAAACATTAGTAGGATACATAGATATGTAGGACAAGTAGAGGGACAGAGGAAGGAGCAACCAGCTCCAGTGATAATAGAAGGAGAAAAAGAATGGAAAGTAGAAAGAATACTAAACAAGTAGCAAGTTAGAGGAAAGGACAAGTATTTAGTACAATGGAAGGGGTTCACAGCAGAATCAGATACTTGGAAAGGGATTGAGAACCTGGAGAACACAAAAGAAGTAGTTGAAGAGTTTAAGAAGGAATACTGGCAAGATATAGAAGATGTCAGAAGGCAGAAAAGAAAAGAGAGAATATTTAGGAGAGAAGAACTACCAGGGAAATTTACAGCAAGAAAGCTATTTGGTTGGTCAGATAAAAGGTATAATAAGGAATATTGGGCAAGATTAGAAAGGAATTGGAGACAATGGAAAGGAGCAAGAGCAAGAGAACAAAGAACAATGGAAACAATAAAAGAAGAGGAAGAAGAAATTGGGCAAGAAAATTTGGGACTTAGGGAGTGGACAGAAGAAGATGACAATAATATGGGGAATATTTGTGTTATAAGATAGTCCCAGAGAAGGAGACTATTTCCCATGTATTTCTCAACCTAGTAGATAACATCTAGGAGTATAATGCAAGAGAGATATAAATAGCATAGGAAAGCTTATGTAAGATATATATAGTTATTAGTAAGGGTCATGTGATCATGGAAGATAGGCACATAGACTATCCAATATTTGTATAAGTACCTAGTAGAATCCAACAAGGAACTTTATTGAGTTCTTTCTGAACAACTACCTTGGTTGAGCTCTAAGTGCTCATAACTACACACTAACACAAGAACTTGATACCCATTGTTGACTCTGCACCTCACAGCCTTAATATCCCACTCTTTGCTTACTCTCTCATCATCCTTGCTAACAAGCACAGCACTCAGAAGCTTTTTGGAAAGCAGGCCCTAGCTGTGAAGGGAACTTCACTATCAGTTAGGGACAGTGGGTAGATGGCCTGGACAAAACTTGTGTTCCTGCCTGAGACCTGACCTCTATATCAAGTAGGCTTGTATATAATTCTTCACTATCAGCTCTGTGCTACTAGTCCATTGTGATCAGTCTATGCAGGGGAACGATGGTAATCTCTTAAAGGCCCATCTAGCTTAGAGATTCCTTTCTTAGGGATGATATTGTTTTACTCTTTTAGTTAGTAACTAGTCATAAGTTCAAATGAAGAAGACTGCTCGTTCTCTTACAAGGAATCATTATTATCATCACCATCCCTATTACCACCACTGCTATATATGTCCTGGCAACAGCAGCAACAACAACAGCAACCTGTAGAGCAATCTGCTGCTCCTACACCACAACCCTCTCCCCACTTGGGAGGAGCAACTTCTCACCCTGATCACTGGCCTGTAGCAGCAGGTGGCCACCTTACTACAATAGAATGGAGGAGCGAGAGTGGAGGTAGCAAAGCCTCCCTTGTTTAGTGGAAGAATGGAGGAGGTGAGTACATTCATTAATGTGGTTTGTTTATATTTAAATATGAAAATGACAGGGGAATCAGAGGCAACAAAGATGGCCTGGGTGCTGTCTTATGTACAGGGGGAGTAGGTAACGAAGCCGTGACGGCCGAGCACTTCGGTTGGCGAGGGAAACATCTACTTTTTTCAAAACGATCTAAGTTTAGAAAGAAGTCGACGGTGGGAGAGATGTAGTCAAAACAAGTGTCAATTGGTCTTACGCACCGCAGATAACGGAACCCTCCTTGATCCTCAAGCACTAC
>Ga0153972_1000373_pt1 | contig 14091 bp, 11 predicted proteins | sample TSGA056MetaG_FD_104732 | JGI IMG/M metagenome (GOLD analysis project Ga0153972, IMG submission 104732) | Attine ant fungus gardens microbial communities from Georgia, USA - TSGA056 MetaG | ecosystem: Host-associated > Fungi > Mycelium > Unclassified | place: USA: Georgia, George L Smith State...
AACTATTATCTTAAACGGCATTGAATCTTTTATTATATCATGCTCGAACAGCAAAGCTTCATTCTCCGTAAAAATACTTATTTTATATTCTTCTTCAAGATCACTTTCTAAAATCCATAAAACGCCTTCATTAGTTGCACTCAAGCTCAAAATAGGAAAGCTTTTATCTGTTGCATAAGTGAGCATGTTAATGCTATTATTCTCTGTATCACAATAAAATAAATTAGCTTCTGCAGGATTATCTTTCGTACACGCATATGTAAAAATTCCTGTGCCATATATTTCAGCTAAATATATATATTGAAAATTCTCAAACAAGTTTTCAGTTGAGTACAAATACATACCATCTGTTGATATTTCATCAAATAAAGTTGATGTACTATTGTTGTTTTCTTTGTTACATCCCGAAAATATAAATACTATTATAATAATTAACAATAATTTTTTTTTCATTATTCTCTCCCGTTTTTTGCCTTGTGTACACGCAACTCTAGTGGTTTGAAATGTCTTTACCGGACTTGCGATTGAAACTAATTATGATTATATTATTTAAACCAACAGCACAACAACAAATTATTTTAGCTTTTTTTGTTGTTGTGCTGTTGAATGCATAGATTGATTTGTCATTAATCCGTCATAGCATGGAAATGTATAATTTTTGTATTTAGGTCAAGATATTTAGTTTGTCAAAAACATCCAACTACCTCTGAGAGTATACATCGTCCTCCACGTACCAGTACCAACAATACCATCTGAACTCAAAGCATATGCACTCTGAAATAGTTTTATTGCATTCTTTGTGTTAGTTCCGTAAATGCCGTCACAGATACCGGGTGAATACCCGCAGCTATCTGCAACACTCTGAGCAATAAAAACGTATACTCCCGTCTGTAAGTATGTACCACCAACCCAAAAAGATGTTGATTCAGGATCGAAAGAATATGTAGTTACAGAGCCGCTGCTGGTATATGTCTTAAATGATACGTTTGCCGCTTGTGCCGTTTGAGGAATACTAAATAGAATCACCAAAAATAATGCCATTGTAACGATAATTTTGCTTGCTTTTTTCATCTTCTTGCCTCTCTTTCGTAAAATAATATATTTCTATAAGAGTGGCCACAGTATATAGACAGAAATAAGAAATAAACCTCTTTTTTGGAACGATTCGTTTATATTACTATAAGACAAATTCTCCATTATATAATTGTAAGCGTTAACTTCATAAAACAAATGTATTCGTGATAGGAAACCGTTATTATTTTATATAAAGGTTTATATTGGGGTTATAGCTTTTAAGCAAATATTTGTCAACAACATTTTTAGAATATTTGCTAAACTTATACTAACACATGAGGTAGACTACGGCGGATTGCTTTTTGTGCAGGGCGGACACTTGTGGCAAAAAGGCAGATTTACTTGACTAAGATACCAATAAATGAGATAATTAGCACATAATGCCTATGAATTTCAGGGAGGAAACAAAATGCTTGATATAAAAAACCTTACCAAAACCTTTGGCGATAAAAAGGCGGTAAACGACATCAGCCTTCATGTATCGCCCGGCGAGCTTTATGGATTTATTGGACACAACGGAGCGGGAAAATCAACTACTATAAAGTCAGTTTGCGGCCTTCTTCAATTCGATAGCGGCGATATTACCGTTGACGGTCATTCAATAAAAACAGAGCCTATTGAGGTTAAGAAAATTATCTCCTATCTGCCCGATAATCCCGACATGTACGAATTTTTGTCAGGTATTAAATATCTAAACTTTGTTGCGGATATTTTCAGCATCCCTGTTGAGACGCGAGAGGAACGCATCCATAAATACGCTGACCTTTTTGAACTTACAAGCGATCTTGCACAGCCAATTTCCACATATTCGCATGGTATGAAGCAGAAGCTTGCGCTTATTTCGGCGCTGATGCATGATCCGAAGCTTTTAATAATGGACGAACCCTTTGTTGGGCTTGATCCAAAGGCCGCTAAGGTTATGAAGGATGCGATGCGGGAATTGACCGATAGGGGAGGCGCAATTTTCTTCTCAACCCACGTGCTTGAGGTTGCCGAAAAGCTTTGCGACAGGGTGGCGATTATTAGCCATGGCAAGCTGGCGGCCAGCGGAAAGATGGACGAGGTTCTTGGCAACGAGTCTCTTGAGGATGTTTTCTTCGAGCTTGATGAGGCCGCAAGGGCGGAGAGTGACAATGGTTAAGAAACTTCTGATAATTAACCTGAAAGCAATGTATTCTTCTATGTTCAATCGTAATAAAAAGAAGAATAAAAGTATGGGGCTGCCTGTAAAAATCGGAATTGCGGTTCTTGCAGTTTATGTGGTTGCCGCATTTGCCACCATGGTGGTTTCTTTTGCAATACAGCTTCGGGACCCGTTTTACAATCTTGGAATAGGCTGGATGTATTTCACGCTGAACTCCATTGTAGTTTTCAGTATTTGCGTTATAACCTGTATTTTTACAGCACAGGCGCAGATATTTAACGCAAAGGACAACGAACTACTGCTCTCTATGCCGATTAAGCCTTCGTCAATTTTACTATCTCGCGTTTTGACGTTGCTTGTAACTGAGTATATTTTCGAGGCATTAATTTCCATTCCGATGTACGTTGTATGGGCGATGGGAGGCTATGCAACGGTTACAGGAACGATTTTCTTCGTCATCGAATTTTTGTTGCTACCTCTAATGGCACTTGCTGTTGCCTGCCTTCTGGCTTGGATATTGACACTTGTAACTTCCCGCATGCGCAAGCAGAACTTTGTAACACTTGTAATTTCAGTAATTTTCCTTGTAGCATACGTTTGGTTATTTTCCAATTTGCAGCAGTATATTATGAACCTTGTCACAAACGGAAGTGCAATTGCCGATGCGTTTAGGCAAGGCTTTCCACCGCTTTATTACTTTGGAAGCGCAATAAGCGATGGAAATGCTTTGCATCTTTTGATTTTTATTGCGTTTGCCATTATACCATTCGCAATTATGATTGGATTGCTTTCACACAGCTTTATTAGGATTGCTACAACAAAACGTGGTGCCAAAAAGCGGCAGTATCATGTAAAGGCGCTGAAAAGCTCGGGACATATCGCAGCCGTTAACAAGCTTGAGCTGCGCCGATATTGGAACAATACATCTATTATCCTGAATACTTCGCTAGGTGGCATGTTTGCGCTTGTAATTGGAGGATATTTGCTGTTTTCACGCAGCAGCGCTTTGGAACTTGTTGCGGTACTTAGTGCATTGCTTCCTGACGGGAATGTCATCGCTGCCATAGTTGCCGCAGCGTTTGCACTTACAGCTGCGATGAACGTACTGTCTGCGGCGCTCATTTCGCTTGAAGGCAACAGGCTCTGGATATTGCGCTCCATGCCGATTAGTTCCCGAAGCGTGCTGCTTGGAAAGTTAGCAACGCATCTGGAAATAAGCCTTATTCCTGCGTGGATAGGCGGAATACTAAGTATTTTTGCGCTGTTTACCAAGGATTTAGAGGGCGCACTCATGGTGCTTATACTGCCGACTGTATTTATCGTTTTCATCGGAATTTTTGGACTGATAATAAACCTTCATATGCCGAAGCTTGACTGGACAAACGAGCTCCAACCCGTTAAGCATGGTATGCCTGTTCTAATTGTTATGTTTGGAATGTTTGCGCTGCTTGCAGGCCTCGTATTGCTATATGTTTTTGCACTTAGCAGCTATATGAATATTTCATTGTTTGTCTGGCTTGTAGTTGCTGTGCTGGTAGTATTAGATATCCTGCTTTCCTACTGGCTGGTGACAGCAGGGGCGAGAAAATTCGAGGCGCTCGAAGCATAATAAATAGAAAAAGACTTCGGCAAACAAGCCGAAGTCTTTTTAAATATCATCGCCGATTACCGCCAAAACTAACCTTGACAAGCCACTTGTCATGTTGTAAAATAACAAGGCATAATCCAAATGGGGGTATAGCTCAGCTGGGAGAGCGCTTGAATGGCATTCATATGCCTTTAAGGATTCCATGCGATTGATAAAAACAGTGAAAAAGTTATGAAAATGGCTCAAAAAGCCTAAATATGGGGGCGTGGCGCAGCTGGGAGCGCGTCTGAATGGCATTCAGAAGGTCAGGGGTTCGATCCCCCTCGTCTCCACCATCAAACCGTTGTGGCTCTAAGGTTACAGCGGTTTTTCATGTTTTTTTGACGAAAATCCGCATCACACTTTGCATCACACATTTAGAGAGTCAGTATTGAGCCGAAACGATCAGCAACATCTTTCTTCGCTTCAAAGTCAAGATGAGCATATACATTCATAGCCGTCTTAATGTCGGCGTGACCTAGCCAATCCGCAATTTCCTTCATTGAACAACCCATTTTTAACATGTAGCTGGCGCATGAGTGGCGCAAGTCATGTAGCCTTATATCAGGTAGTCCATGCTTGATTAAGAGCTTCTTAAAGGCTTTGGAGAGGTAATCACACCGTATAACGTGACCATCAGCCCATCGGCACACATACTCGGTATCTTGGTATGCTTTCCCCAATGTCAATTTGTCTTGCTCTTGTCGAGCACGTAGCTTCAAAAGATATGCCTTTACTTCCTTGTTGAGCGGGAGCGTTCTGTTACTGGTTTTATTTTTTGTCCTGTCTTTGGCAACCAACGTCTTATACTTCACTACTGTATGCTGGACAGTCAAGGTATCGTTTTCAAAGTCTATAGCCCCCCACTTCAACCCAGCAATTTCAGACCGACGCAGACCATACATCATACCCAATATCACAGCCGGTTCTATCGTGGTATCTTTAGCAACATCTAGTAAAGTATTGCCTTGCTCAACAGATAGGTAACTTCCAGTGAACTTCTCAACCTTTGGCAGCGTAACCTTATCGGCTGGATTACTAGAGATCAAATCATGCTTCATTGCGTTTAGCAATGTCCGATTGATAACCACATGATGTTTCTTTAGAGAGTTAGCCGACAAAGTTTTACTTTTTAAGGCATAATACTTTTGAATGTGCTGATAGTTTAAATCCCTTAGACTTACACCCGTCTTTTGAAAAAACGGATAAATATGTATGTCTATATAAGATTGATACGCCTCGTAGGTGATTACTTCAAGAGTAGGTTTTACTTCTTCTAACCAGACCTTGATGTATTCACAGAAAAGAGTATCTTTGCGGTATACGGTGATATGATTCTTCTCATACTCTATCAACACTTCACGCAATGCCTTTCCAGCATTACGCTTATTCCCCGGAATAGCTTCAAGGTGTAAATTTATGGTTTTTTGCTTGCGTTTACCAAACTCATCCCTTAAGTTGAGTATGGCGTAATATTTTCCCTTGTCAATTCTAAGGCTTCCTGTCATTGTACTGTGTCTCCCTTCATGACTAAGTGAAGCCTACCATCAATTATCTGATCGTCAGTATAGCACATCCCACCGACAAAAGAAAGAACCGCTGTCTTAGGGATAACGTATTTTTTCCCTACCTTCACATGGCGTATCTGATTACTTTGAAGCAATGAGTACGCGCTTGTTTTTCCTATATGTAACATCTCCATGAGATGATTAATTGTAATAATATCAGGGTATGTCTCAAACAATGATTTATTTTCCTTTCAATTTTGTTATGGATTAATAAAAAAGTGGGACAGCATATAGCCATCCCGCCCTTATAAATTAATTTGCTATTTCTAGTTTTCGCTTTCATCAAAATTTTCGATTATTGTCTTGATCTCATCGTTACGGTCAAGATAAAAAACCTTATTGCCGTCCTTATCCCTATTTACACCATGCAAATATGTGTACAGTAGTCCACTATCGGCTATCTTATAAAATAGAGCTTCATCAGTTACTTGATAAGAATTATTCTGCTTGCGATATTTCTTTTGTTTCGGCTTATTTTCCGTTATTATAACAGTATTTTCATTCATAAAATAAATTCCTCTTTCAAAATCATTTTTTACATAATTAAAGAGCGGGGTTAGCTGCTGCTCTTTTAATTGCTTTATCCTCTAAAAAATGTCGCTTCCACCTCTTTGATTTAAATAGTATGTTATTCCCATCTGGATAAAGAAATGTAATAAATTCATCACCTAATACATCTTTAATTTCATCTATTGTTTCAATGCTTATTTGACCTCTAGTTAACATTTCATTTTCTGCTTTGTCATATATTTTTTGGGCGAATATCTTGTCCAACAACATAAAGTAATCTACCTTCTTTCTTATCTTTTATTTCTTGAGCGTTAGGCGGCTCATAATCACCATGAGTAAGATTTATTTCAGAAAAACAATCTTCAACTGATCTAAAAGTAATTACTGATCCCATTATAGACCTCAATAGTTCTTTAACATCAGTATCATTATCTATAACAATTCTTTCTTCATCAAATTCAGTAAGTTCAACACCTATATTTTTTCGTATTCTCATTTCATTATCATAGGTTTTTTGGCTACAAACTTTTTTATCAATAGAATCAGCCAAGGCATTTACAAAAATTTCACTTAAATTAATTTTGCATATATTACCAGCATTTTCATGATATAATGTGAGTGTTTCAAAAATATCAATCATTGGATTCAGCGGCGATATAGTAAGTTCAATATCTCTGCTATCTATATACTTATCAATAGAATAAACGTCATCACCATTTGAATTTTTGAGTTTTAAGAATGGGATCACCTGCGGCATTTCTTTTAAAGTTGTTTTATTGTTCATTATTTATTCTCCTTATTGTTTTCAGACCAATCTATATAAACTGTAGTTCCTTCAATATTTACTTTTTCACCACATTCTATCAATGTTTGGACAAGTTCAGGTATTACACTATCATCACACGTTGTATCTTTAATGATTTCATTAAATTCAACTTTTACATATTTCAAGCCTTTTTTCATACCTTCCCAAATAGGATTAGTGAGATTAACAAATGCTTTTCTACGATCTCTTTCTTTATCGTCTATAGCTACTTTTTCTTCTTTTTTCTTCAAATCATGTTGAAAATCATTGAAATTATCAAAACGCATAAAATTTGAATTAACTTTACTGTCTAATGTATAAGTTATATCTAACATTATTTTGTCAAACAACTTACTATCTATTTCATCTGATAAACCATTATTAACACAATCATCTAAATCTTTAAAAAATTTTTGCATTTGACCAAATGTATCTGTATATCTGTAATCCTTTTTATCATACTTTTCATCAGTTTGTTTAATTAGTCCATTATTTATTAACGTACCTAGAATATTTACATCTGGTATTTCTTTTATATATTTTTCATCCAAATATCTTTTAATAAAATTAACTGTACCATAATAATATGGTATTGTTCTTGTTATACACAGTACATCAAAGCTACTTAATGAATTAAACTTCTTAAAATGTTTGATTGCTGAATTAATATTTCTAACATATCCACCGATTATGTTTCTAATAAAATCATAAAGTGTTACATATGATCTGTCAAAATATACCTTTTGATATAATCTTATCATTTTATTATCATCAATTCTATTCCATCCAACTCTAGCCTTTGTTTCAATTTCGGATGATTTAAATTCTGAAAACCAATGTGATTTATCTATTCTGCGTTTTTTGGTTATGGGATCATATATACCAAATATATGATAAAATTCGTGAAACATAATAGCTGGCATTTCTTTTATATTTTGCATTTGGTTTTTTCTAATACCAACAACTACTTTTCCTAAAATATTGTCATAATAGCAACGTCCAGCATAATGAACATCACCTTCATCTTCAATTTTTATTTCTATTTCATCAGGTAATTCTTTTGCTTTATCTCCTACAAATTCTTTGAATCTATTGTATAGTTCATAGCAATATGCTTTTATATCTTCTTCATTCCAATGATAAGAAATAAAAGATTCACCGCAAGTATGGCAGTTGCTTTCTATAATTTGTTCATACTCACCTTTTGTAATCGATAATCCCTCACCAATTTTTGTTTTTATTTTAATGCGGTCTTGATACAAAGTACCTTTACTATCATCTTTAAGTTTTGGTAATATTGAAAATTGACCGCAAAAAGAACAAGCTTTAAATGTTCTCATTAAATCCCTCCTATTAAAAATATCGGGGAAGTGCCAAAGCAAATCCCCCGATATAGAACCATTAATACAAATCGTATGCTTTCATTTGTTCATCATATTCTTCTTTCAGTGCATCGGCAAACTTTTTTTGATTTTCTTCCTGTAGTGTTTTGCTATATGCAGATTCACCACCATAATATTCTAAGCGTAACTTTTCAAGTTCTTTATAATATTCTTCTGCGCTTAAAATACGATCCTCATATTCTTTTTCTGCTTGCGCAACTCCTTTTTCATATTCACTAGCTGTAACACTAGGACTAACACCAACTTTATTAATACCTTCTCTGGTTGCTGAAAAAGCGTCTCGGATAGCTTGCGCTTGACCTATCCATTTTTCAGCAACTTCTTCTGAAATTTGACCGCTTGCAACCATTAAAGCAACAGTATTAGCCATTTCCGCATTTAATACAGAAAGTGCATCAGTTTGATCTAATGTCGCTGTTCTTAAATATTCCTCTGCGGCGGCTTCATTAGTTAGACTATCTAGTAAACCCAAATGTTGACGCAAGGTAGAAATTTCTAATTCATCAAGTTTAGCTAAAGCAAGTTTTTCAATGCTTTCTTTATTTATTTCTAACTGTCCGTTTTCATTTGTGAGATAAAGAAGATAATCAGTACCCATAGACAGAATATTATTGAGAGTTTCAATTGAGTAGTACCCTTGCTGATTGTATTCTTCTACTGCGGAATATAACGTCTCATAAGCCGATTGAATATTATTAAGTTGGTCAACAGTTTCTTGAAAAGCTTCTTCTTGAATATCAAGAATATATTGATAAAACTGCCACCACTGTTTTTGAAGTTCCTGTATGTAATCCGAATTTTCATCTATTCCATAAGCTCTGGCTTGTTCTGCAAGCTGATGAAGCTGATCTTGCATGTTCTTATAAATAACTATTCGTTCTTGCTCTGTATCTTTTTGTTTAGAGAGAAGAAAAATTTCATGTTCCTGATCACTAATTGAATCCTCGGAAAGAGTACGTTTTAGTTTAAATAATTCTTCAAGATTTTTCTGATGATCACTTATGTATTTAGCATTATTAGCGTAATACTTAGCGTCAAGTGCGGATAGACGATCATAGTATTCTTGTTGAGTGATAAGTTCTATGTTAAGCAGATGTTGAAGTTCTTTGTATTGACTTTCATATTCTTCTTTCCATGTATCTGTAGAAGATTTAGAGCCACCACTAGAACGTGTATAATCTCCAGTAAAGCCGCCGATTCCAGTACCAGCTTCTTTAATAATCGTTTTTAAATCATTTGCATAATTTACTACATCGGTTTCCCACGCTTCAAGATCAATACCAGTAGCACCCTTTTCACCAGCCAACCTATCAAGAGCTGCTTTTAACGAATCAGAAGCAACAGCAGCGGTCATAGCCGTTGAAGCCATGCTTAACATTTCTGAGGCGACACTAGAAATACCACTAACTGCGTCATCGGCTGATGTGCCCACGTCATCCGTAGCCTCTGCCATTAATTTCTCTAAAGAAGTAACAGCATAAGTAGCAATTTGTTCTGCGGCAAGAGCCTTTAAATAAGCGGTTTTATCATTGATAAGGTTTGCAACGGACTCAGAATTTAGATTAATTTGACCATTTTCATCAATAAGAGCGTCAAGATATTCTTTATCTAAGGAAAGAAGCGTTTGTATTGTATCAATTGATAATTCGTTGTAATTGTTATATTCCTCTTGTGCGGATATTATAGATTTAAGGGCAGATTGAGCGTTATCTATTTCTTGATTAAGTGCTTTTATTGATTCCGATAGATCAGAAATACTACTTGTCAAGTTTTCGTTAGAATCGCTGACATCGTTAGCCGCACTACTGAATTGCGGAAACTTTTTTGTAATTAAATCTTTAATCTGATTACTAAAGCTTTCATTTACACCGATAGCACCAATAACAGAATTAACCATATTGTCATATTCTTCTGTTGTTTTAGGAATACCATTACTCAACTGATACAGCAATAATGCATGTGATGTTTCAAATTCTATTAATTCATTTATTGACGGGGTGAGCTTGTTTATCTCATCACTCAGAAATTTATATACATTTGTTGCCGCCAATTCCTCTTGTGCTTCCTTATCTTCTCCTGCGGCAACAATCAAAGCTTCCTGTGCTTTGATTAAATCAGAATAATATTCTAGTCTTTCATCCGCTCCGCTAGGTGCTGTTAATCGTTCCTCTTCGTCCGTTTTACGCCATAAAACATAAACATCTTTTAATTCAACATACTTTCCAATAAGTGCTTCTATATCGCTTATGTCTTCATATACCCACTTACCACCGGCAGGAGCTTGAGATGTTATTTTTAAACTTCCTGTTTCAATTGTTTCTAAAGCTTCTTTCGCTGCATATTTTCCGCTTATAACATCTGTAAGTTGATTTCTTATTTCTTCATCTGTTAACTCTTTAAGCTTTTCCGTGTATTCTTCTGTGCCTTCTTTTAAAGTTTTTAAAGCATCGGCACGACTACCCAATAGTTCAATAATATCTTGTTGGACTGTTTTATATTGGTATTCCTGATCTGCGGTTTTGTCTGTAATATTATTAAGAGATGCATAGGATGAGTAAAGCTGCATCAATTTGTCCGCTTGGTCTTTCGCTGCGTTACCAGCCTCAATAGAACGCTGTCTAGCTTCTTCTGCCTGTTGTGCCGCTTCTTTGTTTGCCTTACTGTTTTCTCCAGTTACAATAGTAATCGCTGTAATAGCCGCCGCAACACCAGCTAGTGCTAATATTACGGGGCCTATAGGGGTTGCAACCAGTGTTGCCATAAATCCCGCATTAGCCTCTGCCGCTGTCCTTGCCGCTTTCGCCAGCGCCAATTTTGCCGCTGTCAACGCTTTTATGCCTACTGCATACAGAGCAATCCCACCAGTAGCCGTACCAACGAGCACAAGAAGCACAGTTAGAGATTGTACAAGCCATTTATTTTGTTCTAAAAACTCTGCCGCTCCAAGCGTAAAATCGCTGATCCCATCAACTGCGGAATTTATTGCAGGGTTAAGCGAGTCCCCGATAGCAATCTTCAATTGATCTGTAGCATTTTCAAGCAACTGCATTTTAGCGGATGTAGTTTCATACATTATTCCGGCTTTTTCATTTAGTGCCGTATTTTCTTCCCATGCTAGATTGGCAGTATTCATAACACTTGAAAGCTGTTCTGAATTTTGCGCAAGGTTTTGAAGTGCTCTGACGCTGCGAACCTCTGTGATCCCCAACTCATCTAGCATTAAAATCGCACTTTTCCCATTGCGTTCTACATTGTTTATCCCTGAGATGAATTGTACAAAGGCTGAAGGAGCATCCTTACCCCACGCCTGAGCAAACTCTTCTGCGCTCATGTTCGCTGTTTTTGCGTACTGCTCTAAATCTTCACCAGTCTCAACAGCTTTTTGGAGAGTAATAATAAGCTTATTCATTGCCGTTGCGCCTAATTGCGCCTCAATACCAGTAGCCGATAGTGCGGCTGATATAGCAAGAATACTTTGATCAGTAAATCCTGCAACAGTAGCAGTAGCGGCGAAACCATGTGACATATCAATGATACGTGAGGCTGTCGTGGCTGTCTCGTCACCAAGTTTTGCTATAGTAGAACCTAATCGTTCATAGTCCTCTGCACCTAACCCCGTTATATTTACAAATTGTGCCAACAGAGTTGCGGCTTGTTCTGCTGTAGCATCTGTTACCGTTCCAAGCTTTGCCATTATTTCTGTGAACTGCAATATGTTGTCTTGTGCTATACCTAGTTGTCCTGCAATAGTTGAAATGGTTCCAAGCTCAGTTGTCGATAAAGGAATAACAGTTGCCAATTCTTTTAGACCGTCACCCAAAATACTAATCTGTTCTTGTGTGCCACCAACGGTACGGCGTACACCTGCCATAGTTGCCTCAAACTCTACAGAAGCTTCAGCACATTCCCATAGCAAATTCTTGACTTCATTTAAGCCTTTTGTGATACCAGCGGCAACAAGCGCACCAGCGAATGAATTAATTACTCTGTTTGCGACTTCTGACGTATGTATTAATGACGTATCTGTACTTTTCAAGCCCTGATCTAGCTGATAAACTGCACCCGTAGCATTGTCAACTGAAATTTTATAAGTATCAAAGCCGCCGCCAGCATTTTTAAGAGTTGCTATGTACCGATCTAAAGTGACTTCTCCAACCTGAATACTGCCGGTTGCTTTTACATTTGCGTCCGAAAAGCCCTCCATTGCGCGGATAGCACTTGTAATTTCATCTGTGCCGCCTTCGATCGGAAGCGTGACACCCTCTTGTAACTCACCGTACATACGCTGAAAGGCGGCGGCCTGACGATTAATCGCATCTTCCGCTTTAGCGGCATTTTCTTGTTCTTTGGCAGATATGCGCTCTAAAGATTCTAAGCGCAGTTTGGTAATTTGCTCTTGAACTGAGGCAAATTCTTTTAATAACTGTTCGCGTGTAGCCGCTAACTCTTTTTCCCTCTGTTCAATGAGTTTTAATGCTTCTGTCTGTTCTGTAGTGAGTTTACCAGTTGATATAGACTCTTCTAATTTATTGCGTTCCGCAATCATTTTACTAACTGCTTCATGAAATTTCTGTAAATCATGTTGTATCTTATCAAAGCCATCTATATTAACATCAATATTTAGCTTTGGTTTTTGTTTAAGAAAGTTATCAAGTATTTTTTGTGCGCTTGACATATCTAATTTACCATACATGGTAACATTTAAAGCCATTCAATTAACCCCTCCCATGCTTATTTTTTGCATAGAAAATGAGCGTTCATAAAGAACGCCCATAATCTAATAATATATTTATTTATGTAAACACATTTAATCTGTTTCAATATTTTGCCTCAAAAGGCCGCGCTTTAGTGCTTTTTCATGATTCTTATTGTGTTCCAATTGCTCTATGACATCTTTTGTAAATGATCTTGCTCCAGGGTTATAAAAATCGTATTCCTGTCCATACTCAACCGCCTTATCAATAAATTGAGAGGTTAAAGAACCGTGATAATAGTTTGGATTAGGCGGTGTGTTATTATAAACCGTTAACTCCGTATACCCTCCATTTGACCATCCATCATTTATTTTCCCGAATATATTATTTTTATCAATCAGGCCCCCATGAAAGCCACGGCGAACATAATATTTAGGTTCATAGGTTTCATACACAACTCGTTCAATAGATTCTTGCTCTTGCTCGATTATCGCTTCTTCAACATTTTGCATAGCGTTATTAATAGCTTTTTGCAAATGTTTTTCTAAATCTTTTAGACTTTTAAAGTCAGGAATAGTTACGACCCCCTCTATTGAATTATTAGATTTATTCTTATTTGTTGAATTTTCTCTTTTCCACTATCGTTCTTCTTTTAATTATATATTTTTATTTTACAATCGCTGTTATTTGATTTATGAAAACATATTTGCAATACTTAACCACTATCTGATATAATGTATTTGTGTCTATAATAGGGTGTGTGTTGCATTTTACACATATTAAACATTTTCACATTGTATATCACCTAAATACCAAGTAGGGGAGGTGGTATAGTGGAAATGTTGAATATCGTTTTAACATCGGTTTCAATCATTGTGACTGCTATATCTATCTTTTTAAGTCTTAGAGATCAGTCTAAGCGTAAGTAGATGACCAAAATACATACCAAACAGTGGTTAAGGATAAGTTAATGCACCTATTGCCATTCCGAACATAGAAGTGAAGACTTATTCGCCTACAATACTTATCTGGAAACGGATAGGGAAGATAAGGTTTTGCTGAGTAGATGCCGACCTGCCGTATGTTACCGCATATGGCGGGTTGTATATTACTCTTTTGTTTTAACCAGCTCTGCAACCATAGCGTAACCGTAAAATAAGACGGACATGGCGCAGAGGGAAGAAAAGCACTACAATAGACTACGAAAACCATGAAAAACCACAATGTGGTTTTTCACGACGGAAGTAGGCGGGTGCGATGACAACG
>Ga0153972_1000374_pt1 | contig 14088 bp, 13 predicted proteins | sample TSGA056MetaG_FD_104732 | JGI IMG/M metagenome (GOLD analysis project Ga0153972, IMG submission 104732) | Attine ant fungus gardens microbial communities from Georgia, USA - TSGA056 MetaG | ecosystem: Host-associated > Fungi > Mycelium > Unclassified | place: USA: Georgia, George L Smith State...
CAACTTAGGAAGTATGACAGCTTTTGTCTCCGTCCTTCCTTCCTCGCAACGAAATTTGTCTCGATCATCATTTCCGCTCCATCAAAGATCCATTCTCTAGGCTCACCAGTAAACTCAACTACTTTCTTCGCTATGCAGGAACCGTGCATGTTCGTCGTTGTGTTGAATGAGCCAATCGACCCCTTTCCTATTTTCTAGCATCATGTATTCCTGGAATATTAGCTTTAAAAAAATGACCATTGAATTTTGGTCATGGTCTTCCTCTTTCTCTCTCGATCACTTAAACCTGGCATCTTCTGTAACCTGATTCTCACGCAAGTGTCGAGTGCGGGGTGCCACCAAGGAACCTAGTTCGGTATGATGATAATGAAGCAGAGGCAAGTACAGGTGCACATGACCTGTTTTGATAGCCATAGAATAGGCTTAGGATACCAGAACTCGAAGCTGATGGTGGCGTAGGCAACTTTGACAGAAGTGTTAGAAGTAAACAGCGCTACTCGGAACAATCCGTAATGATGGCAGGTCTTCTTAGCATCATTTCACCCAGTCGATTCTTTTGGTGGAGCTTTTTGACTTCTTTCGCTTCTTGATTGAGGTAAAGAAACATGCAAAAGATATGAGACTATTCTCAATGCTACAGAACAGATGTTCGTAATGATGAGGTTCTCAAATGCTGATTTAGTTTTACCGCCATCTATAAAGCACTGGAGGCTGCATCTAGGAGGTCTGGGTCAGGGATGAAGAGCCACACTACTGTTAGAATATTAAACTAAATATCGTCTTCCTATGGTTTTAATTATTAGTTTTGTACTCCATATTTGGGGATCGTTGGGTAGAAAATTGCGCCATCGTTTACTGAATGCAGCTCAAATATATCATTTGTAAATCAGTCTTACCATGATGGATAACAACCAAGACTCATTTTTCAAATAGTTGTGCTACCAGAACAGCATTGCAGGGGTAGCAGCAGATAGGGTACTCACCTGTATAACACTATAGGGCACACAGAGGGTACCAGAAAGGCTGTTTTAGTCTTAGGATCACACACGAGTAGTAGTGGGTTCGAAGAGTCCTGCAGCATGTCAGTCTTGCGCTGTGATATGCGTGCTACTACTGCGCATCCCACGGCATACTATTTACAATAACATAAGTACTTAAATTATAAACCATCTGATCGCCTACTGATTTCGCAAGTAATCTGTGACACATGGGTACAGTGTCTTTCAACAACCTGACGCATGGCATGGATCAAGGACCATGAAGCTAACGAGAGGGACCCATGCTGCTGTTTGTGGCTAGACGCAAGGTTCTATATTTAGTTCCAGGATCGGCGATGTAGCGTGAGGCATTTCTCTATGGTGGAACTTGTAACTTACTCCACCGAGGGGCTGGATAAAAATATACGTTCAGAAAAAGTTTCAACTTCCTTGAAACCCATTTGTTAGATGGACAACATTTATCGTAGTCGCAATTGGATCAAAACCTATATTTAGATGCATTTGTGCGGCGCGCTGGTTGATAGACGCAGAATATCCGCAGTTCTTCTTCCCACATGTCCATCACAGATATGATCTCTCTTCCTCGGAAATGAGTCTCAACTCCTCAATAGTGACCACGGTATATTCTCCATCACAATGTCAGATTAGGACTTTCAGCCTCCATGTTCACAACTTGCCTGTAACTGACTCTCAATCAGTAGTTCCATTCCCACAGAGACTTTAATCATCCTCACCCCATTAGTACTTCGAACCCAACGCTAAACCACTTGAAGAGATGTCCTGGATTGGTCCGATCAAGGATCTCCTCGGATCATCTTCGCGAAGCTGCGCCAGGTATAAATTCTACTGGACCGCTGTCGATGACACGATTGTCGCTCTGGATTATTATTAAGCCCACTCCACCACATTATGCTCTTCTGGTGTATTATGGTATCTTCCCAAAGAGCACAACACTCCGGGCAACGCATCATCGTTTTCGTCGCGACCGAAGTCAAGTGTGATGATTCGGCGCGGTAATTTCGCGACTTCACACAATCTAAGCCCGATCATGATCTGTCCTTTGATGCCATGGCATGATATTCAAAATCTCTTGCAAATGATCCAAGGTCAATGTATATATATCTTCCAGACACAGAGGAAAGGAAGAGTCAAATTTGGAGGGCGAGACATTATCAGTAATCCATGATGATTTCAGATATTTGGTTAAAATCAAGGTTTTCTGTCAAACTATTTCTGTGACCGAAAATTGTTAGACTACACCAACCAGACACATTGTCCATCAAACGAAGACACATGGATACCATTGTTCCGCATGCTGCATTCCAAGGACGTAACTAAATGCCGATTTCCGACTTGATGGATTTTTTGTCAGGTATTTGCGATGTTAGTGCGCATTGGTCTCAGACACAGCTGTTGACTGTGAATCGATCAGCTTCAGTATGATCTGTGTGCTGTAACCATGTCTTTTTTGATCTGAAAGTTGTTCTCAGCACGGAAAAATCTCTCCGGGTCTCTAGCCACCCCCAGTGCGAACACCTCAAGATTGAACATCTTATCTCTCAATCCTGGTACTCATATTGGCCTTAGCCTTGAACCGAAGTCTTTATTAGCCCAATTTTTTATCACCCAGTCAAACTGTTTACAGACGATCACAATTCACGTCAAGGATCTACCCCGGAGGGGACCATGAGTGTACATAACTATTTGGATCTTAAATTCCTGTAGGCGAAGTTTTCATGCTGGGACCTTGGCTGCAATTAATCAGTACAATAATCAATGCCATATTGACTCAAGTGGCTTACGTCCAAGTGAAAGTGTTTGTCACTGTTACCATGTAGGGTGGTTCCGAGGTTAAACTGCGAGAAATTTGTGTCCCAGTGAACGTATGTGGGCCACCTTGTTCTGCATAGTGCCCAGCCTAGGCACCTCGTTGAGAATTCAGCGAACACCGAAGTTGAGAGTGTACGTACCGCAGTTGTAATCAAAGCGAAGGCAAGGAAAGAAAATAAAGACTTCATGGTACAAGTTTGAAGGCAAGAAAGAATGGGCGACAGAAGCTTTTCAGAACGATTATAATGTATTCTCACCTGCCAGATATTTTCTCACTCCTGTTAGTCTCCATGGACTCCTAGATCTCTATGAGATGCCCCCTATCCCATCTCGCTCACACTGTTGAGCGAGTAGAGAACTCACTGGGAATTTGAGCCTAGCAAAACTGAATGATTTCATCCGATTGAATCTTGTATCCATGTGTTTCGGACAGGATGTACTTTCAAGCTTCACTTCCACGTCCAAGATAGCTCAGAAATGACCCACTAGTATTCCACAGTCGTGCATCTCCATGATTTCTGCCATAATTCTCTCGGCTAAGCACCGAACTGAACGGTCGAGCGGCCAACTCTAGCTGTTTCCTACTCATTTCGGCTGGACCGTTCAGATCTTTGATGCGATTCTATATAAAGTTCTTTGTTAACACCATAGATAAAAGGCCGTGCCAGTTTTTTCTTCCCTAGAGCTTTCTCATTTTTGACGATGAAGACGGCTTTGAGTCTTCTTGCATCCCTCGCTTCTCCTTTTCTGTTTGGTGGTCTTGTCCAAGGTGTTAGCATTGGGCCGGTCGCCGACATGTACCTCGTCAACCAGGACATCTCTCCTGACGGTTACACTCGGTCGTAAGTGCTGAGATCTATTTTTTCAGTCATTCGATACCGTTCTTAATCGGTCCAGGGCTGTTTTGGCGGGAGAGACAGAAGATAGTGCCAGCGTTCCTGGCCCGTTGGTCGTAGGGACCAAGGTTTGATTTCAGTAGCTGCTAATCTGGCTCTGTGGCTCAGTTGACGTAGGGCGCAACTTTCAAGATGAATGTCATTGATAACCTCACAGACACTACCATGTTGCGAACCAGTAGCATTGTAAGTATGTCAATCCGTTTTTCTATAGCACTTTGACGAAACATTTTTGAGCACTGGCATGGAATGTTCCAAAATGGCACTGCTTGGGCTGATGGAACTAGTGGAGTTACGCAGTGTCCAATATCTCCCGGAAATTCATTCCTCTATCAGTTCACAGCAACTGACCAAGCTGGTACCTTCTGGTATCATTCCCATCGTTGTGCGTGTGCCATGATGTTGCTCTTTCATTCAGTCTCTAATTTTGATGCCATCAGCTACGCAGTACTGTGATGGCCTGCGTGGTGCATTAGTTATTTATGATCCGGATGACCCTTATTTGTCTGAGTATGTGCATTGGTCGTGAGAATTTACCAACTACCCTAACATTGTGATTAGATATTCGGTTGACAATGGTTTGTCGATCTTTAGAAATCCTTGCACGTGTTCTGAATCTTTGATGCAGAAACTTATGTCATAACGTTGACAGACTGGTGAGGGTTCTCCTCAGAATATGGTCCAGCTAACTTTGTATAGGTACCACACAGTCGCGCCTTCTGCTGGTTTAGTTCCCACTGCTGACGCTACCTTGATCAATGGCTATGGTCGCTATACTGATGGCCCTGCAAGTTCCCTTCTTGTCGTTCAAGTAGAGCAAGGAGTCAAATACAGGTTCCGTCTGGTTTCTATTTCATGTGACCCTAATTATACTTTCTCCATCGACAATCATACTATGGTTGGTTTGCCCATAAAAGTTATCAGTAAAATTTTTTATCATTTCTGTCCAGACCATAATCGAAGCCGATGGGGTCAACGTCGAACCTGTTGTCGCTGACTCAATACAGATCTTTGCTGGTCAACGTTATTCATTCATCCTCAATGCAAATCAGTCAATCGATAATTATTGGATTCGGGCGGACCCGAACGTTGGTACAACCGGTTACGACGGTGGTCTTAATTCTGCTATCTTACGATACCTTACCGCGGATGATGAAGACCCGACAACACCAGAAGTCACACTTACGAATCAACTCGATGAAGCCAGTCTCATACCTCTTGAGAATCCAGGCGCCCCTGGAGGCAGTGATGCTGCCGATGTTTCTTACAATCTCGCAATCACCTTCAACGGTACCGCTTTCCTGATCAACGATCACTCGTACACTGAGGAGGTCAAGTTACCTGTATTGCTTCAAATTTTGAGTGGAACGACTTCTGCTCAGGACTTATTGCCCGAAGGAAATGTTTACACTGTTCCTCGCAACAGTACTATTGAAGTATCCATACCTGGAGGGACAGTCGGCAGTCCAGTAAGCAATTTGCTTGATTAACATAAACACTGTACTCAAGAATATCATTCTAGCATCCTTTCCATCTTCATGGGGTAGGTAATTTCATCTTTGTTACCACTCATTAATCATCTATAATTAGCACACTTTTGATGTAATCCGGACTGCGGGTAGCAGTACCTACAACTACGATAATCCGCCACGCAGGGACGTTGTGTCGACAGGAACAACAGGGGATAATGTCACAATTCGTTTCAGCACCTATAACCCTGGTCCTTGGATTTTCCACTGGTGAGTGGCGAGTGACTGTCATTGTACATTACTCATGAAAATCATGCAGCCACATCGATTGGCATCTGGATGTGTGCGTCACATTAGATATTTTTACTGATCAATCAAATTTAATAATGCTCATATAGTGGTCTTGCCGTTGTAATGGCCGAAGCCCCTTCAGATATAGAAAATTTGAGCGTAACTGGTATGTCGTTTTGCGAGTTTTATCCTCTCTGGGATAACTGACAGCATGAACAGATGCTTGGAGTGACCTATGCTCAATATATGAAGACCAAGATGCTGAATGATGAAATGTTACATGATATAGGAGTGGTCGATATGATGGAGTGCTGTTCTGTGATCTCTTAGTTATCCGATATCAATTATTCTTTATCTTTGCCTTGATATCTTTGATCAAAACAAGAATTTGAAATTGGTTCGCAAGTCGAGATGGTTATTAATTGTGCAATGGGTCACCATTAATCAGGTCCGCCTGTGAGCAAGGACTAAAAATGTAAGAACATAAAGCGGAAAAGATACGCCGAACGGGAATCGAACCCGTGCCGCTTGCTTGGAAGGCAAGCATGATAACCACTTCACCATCGACGTTGATACCAGTTATTGTTCCATAAAATTTATTACGACATCAAGTCAGAACAACTTCCAGATCCCACACTAAGAAACCTTGATATGCTTGATATTTGTAGTAATAATTAACAGTATTTACATGAATTTAGTGGGGGCTTACCCTACCCTGATAGGCCGTAGGTTTGAGCCAAGTCATAAACTGTCTGTGAACACATAAGAAATATTCTCAAATATGAATACTTTTGAAAACGAGCCAGACCATCTTGAGGCAACACTGGATAAAGGTAACTTCGATCAAGGTCAGCCAAAGGTAAGGATCTCCTTTAGATTACCCTCGGCGGTTTTGATACATGTACCACTTGCAAGAGCTCTCAACATCCAATACTGTCGAATTACTACTCGTCATCACCTTCACCTACCTTCCCTCTCCTTTTTCTGATCCTTCCAGCCTCTCTACACCTTTTTTTCCACCCTCGCGTCAACTCTCCCTTCTGTTCTTCCCATCGCTGTCTAATCTGATCCTCAGTCTGTGTCCTATGAAATCCAGAAGAAGGCCACTCCCAGCTCTTCTCTCGAGCCATTTCAAAAAGATCTTTTGGTCTATTTTTCGCACCAGAGTTATGAACAAATGATGAGTTGTCGGCTAGAGGATGAGTAGCGAGGAGTGCGAGAGGGAAAAAAAACGGTTGAGAAGGATCAAGCGTGATCTGGTATGTTTGTCGAGCCTGATGTGAGTCGATTTTCGCAGCGGATGTTGTCCTGGGGACAGATATGGTTTGTTCAGATACCTGCGTGTCCTGCGGCAAATCGTTGGCTTCCTGATTTATGGAGTATGGAACGTCCTCGTCAAGCTCAAGATCGTCATCGAGGTTCAAATGGCCAAGTAGTGAAAATTGGCCTGTAATACGAGGAGTGAGTTGTGAATCATAAAAGTGTGAGACCACATACCTTCATTCTCAGCGGGCGCGAAGAGGTCCCTAAGTTTCTTGGATATTTCAGGTACTTTTCGGACACGCTGCTCTACGGAAAAGTCCTCCGGCATTTTCTCATTGAGTTCTGATGAAATATCCTCCATTTCTACATCTACATCTTCTCCAGCCGCTTCATGATCACCTTGGGGAGCAATCTCAAAATGGTCGCTATTGTTTTGACTTGTCTGAGGTCGAGTATGAGTTTGCTTTAATGGAGTATCGCCAACATCAGCGTCCATAGATTCTTTCCCAATCCAATCGTCTTGACCTGCCTTACTATCTACACTGAAAGGATGGTCGACTTCGAGAAACCTTCCCTTAAGGTACTCGCTGCCGTATTTAACCATATCAATCTTCTGTATGCGTGCACGTATATCTGGTTTCTTGATGCGTTTCCGCATCTTCATCGGCGCCTTCCCTTCCAATTCCTTTCTAGAATTAGAAGAGCTCGTAGATGGGACGGGCGGCAAAGGCCGAGATGGCCTCATCCTTAAGGGTCTATGCATCCGTCCGAGGGCTGTGACAACCCAACCACCCTTGAGTTTCGCCCTTTCAAGGGTCATGGGGGACATGTCTTGAGCATGTTTCGCCTGATATGGAACATATTTCCACCGAACTTTCTTACATGGAGGCTCAGGGTCAGCATGTTTCTCGTTTTCTGTCTTCATCCTGTTCAAATGATCGTTTCGAGTGATCCAGAGTAAGAAGGTAGACGGCTGCACACCTTTCGCGGAAGTCAGGTTTGGCTTCTCCGATGCGGAGTTTCGTCCCTTTCCAGACAGAACCACTTAAAGCGCTGAGACCTGGTAGGTAATAAGCCTCGGTAAACTGAAGACTCAACACTGGAAACGAACATTTGGAAAGCTTGGCGGGTGTGGCTTCAACGGTTGCATACGCAAATTTCCTGGGCTGACCAACAGCATTAAGAGTTCCTAGCCCGTCAAGAGATTTGACGTTTGCGAAAGTTGAAAGCCTCTGGAGTAAATCTTGTTGAGATATTGATGGCGTAAGGCCAGAGATGTGCAAACGTTTTATGACAGTTGGTTCCATGATTATAAGGAGGTTTTCGTACATATGTTTGAATTAGGTGTTGATGCCAAATTACAATAATAGGAGTCAACTAAACTAAACTAAATTCACTCTTCTAGCTGGATTTTGTACTAAGACTCTGGAAAAATTCGTTGTACGCATGTTCTATATCAAAAAGTAACTGATGTAAATGTTCATCATTCAATCTCTCTGAGATCTGCATTCCGTTGAGCGTAATCAGCCAAGAAATCATGCGACTTCGGCTGCCAGAGTCTTTATGACCTTTGAACTTGGAACAGCTTGTGACAAGATCCCGGAGTAGAGGATGTAGCTCTTCCTTTGTCCTAAGATTCAGACGTAGTGCATCCATGAAAGTAATGAAGTTCTGCAGAGCACAGTCAGATTCACAAGGAATCAAGTGAGAAGATAACTTTCCTGAGTTGTCTCAGCAACTTGTTTGGCAGTTTCTGGGCCTGCCTCACTCGAATGCTCGACTGTCGCTGGAACTCCGACTTGAATGCGATGCAGAGCAGCTGGGTTATCCATCTAGCGGGTACAAGTTCGCCATGATACTACATCGTCAGGGCAAGAAGATACCCACCCGATATCGGGTCATAAATTGTTCGATCGACAGCACCTCATCGTTCACTAATCTAGACATGGTCTTGTACTGGGAGAGCAATCGCGTGCACGCCGGTGAATATCTCTACGTCAACGTTCTTAGCAATGTTCTTGGCAGCAGAAGAGAGTGCTATTCACTCAGCCGCGGTGATCGAATCCCTAACGTATGCCCTTTCAAGGTATTCCAGAGAGACGATAATCCCAAAGAGCGTTGCAAGGAGATTATACTTCTCCCTCTCTGTATTGTTGGTATATAGACGGACCTCTTCGTCGAGACTGATTCCAGTCATGACTGACGTCGGGTTCAAGGTCAGGGAATGCCGGCGAACCCCGAATCTTTGGAACATCCCGTGATCTATCAAAAGCCCAAAGAAGAAACCTCACTGTCCCTCAAGGAACGCTTTGACCCTCTTCACAAAGAGAGCCAACCAGGCTATCGCGTGATCGATGACTCTACAGATCGAATCTCCTTTTCATGTAACAGAAATGACTTCAAGAAAGGGAACTCGACCATTTCTGTCTAAGTGCTCTCGAACAACCAAATTCCTTTGTTGTTGTTACTGATGCCAGCGTCGAATCCAACGGATCACTACAGGCTGTATCAATTGCTTATGGCTGGCAAAAGAGTATTCAAGTCATCTCCTCCAAAGCCGCGTCTGGGAATATCACAGCTCCAAATGCAGAATTAGATTGGGAATTCCTAATGCTACCTCTCAAGATGTCGACCGTATCATCACTTCCTATCATCTGCGAAAAGTGCTCTCGACTCCTCGCATCACTCGGGTCAGAGTGAATCCATTGCCATTGCACACCTCCTCAGACCCTTCTTCAATCGCAACAGTAATAACAAAGAAGAATTCTGGGATTGCCCCGATAAAGAAAAATGCCATGAGGGAGTAATCAAACAAGGCATGTACTGATCAATGGATCACCACCTTCAACTTTGGCCACAACAAAGGCCACCAATTTTTAGAGCTTAGAATTAACAAAAAAAGTCTTATCACCGTATATTAAAGGAGGGGATGGATGAAACATATTGGGACTTCGGTTTCCCTCTGTACAAGAGCCACAAGAGCCATCCTGAATCATGCTCTGATCGAGGAATTCAGGAAGAGGTTCTTTCCTCAGAGCAATTATGCATGCCTTGGCGGTTACTAGGCTAGAAACCAGAGCTCACATTTTGAACAAGCGCAGTTGGTTCAACTACAAAACTGATGATCGCATGGTGATCAGATACTTTGTCCTGTTCTTAACAGACAACTCTAGAGCGTTCGCTTGGTCAAGGAACATCACTTAACATGTGGTCATTGAATGCTGCTCCTCTATTTCTATTCTTTTCTCTTTCCCTCTTGTCTGAATCAGTTGCAGGCGATCTGGTTTTTATGTTTCTCTTTGTAGTTTGGGCTATTGTAGGGTCCCAGGTACTTTATCGCGGACTGCGATCGAGCACCGCGTTACAAATTTATGATTTCAGAAAAAATCCGTGCTGGTTCAAAGGTAATTGTTTGCGTCACATAATGCACTGGGATTAATATTGAACCACTAGTGCAGTTTATATGCTGCAGCTAAGTCAACTTGACCATTCTTGTTGTAAAAATCATCGATATAAAATGCTCCAGAAGCAGGATTTGTATAGAGCAGCATATCAAATCTGCACATTCAAAAGAGTACACAGACACAGCCATCACGAAAACAGACCAATCGATTTCAACCATCCGCTTTCCATCCTCGGCGCAATGGTGTCATCATATCATAATAATCTGCTGAATAACCAGTCCACCTCCTGACTCAAGTTCTAGAACTGTTATTAATGTACTGCATTCTTGTAACTCAGATCCTTTCCTCACGTTTACGATGGGCAGTTTCTTCTCTCCTCCACCATCTTCAACCCCTTCACTTGGTTCTGGATTGGAGCCGTGGCACCCAGAATGCAAATTCGAAGTAATTAGATCGTCGTACTCATCTCTATGAACCTATCTCACTGCCAGCATTTATAAGTTGTTTGGTACGGGCCTGGACGTTTCGGAATTGACCCCTGCCGCCGAGGGATTCGATGCGAAGGAAGTTGCCATTAGATTCATAGCCAAACGTTACTCCGTTGACGCGGATTCATTGTTCTATCTCAACGGATATGAAGATGATACCACTAAACATGTCTTCGTTGGCGAGACCTATGTACGTACACTTATTTTTCGAAATGTAACACTCACAGAATCCGTACTTTTTACCTAGAATGGCACTCCTTTCACCAACGAGGTGTCGGGTCATGTTGTGTTCAACAGACAGAACAAAGTTGTCACTTCTAGCTCTTCCTTGGTGACGATCGGTATTGTGCCAGAGCTGATCTTCTAGTCTCCAATTTCTCATCTACTTAATTCAGTAACGGCGTCAATTTCTTCTTCGACACCTACAATATCACTACAAGAAGCTATCAAAAGGGCAGAAGAAACATTGCATGGGACATGCGTTCCTCCTACTGTTTCTGCCGCCGATACCGGTGATGACAACAAGTTCTTACAGTATCTCCCGAATGCCGACGGCTCTGCAACTCTCGTGTACGCCATCTCCATAGATAATGACACAGAGGGTACAAACTTCCTGGCATATGTCGATGCACACAAGGGAAATGTTGCTGCTGCGCTCAACTATGCTGTCCGCTAATTAATCATTTTCTGTAAATAGTTTGATGGGCACGTAATTTGATTAAGAGACGATGTCTCGTTCGTAAGAACACCTTGGAAACTCGCCAACGAATATCAAATGGATGGATCGCCTGCTGGTCGACTGAACTTGGATAAATGCAGACCTTTCTCAATAACGTCATCCTCCACAAAGACCCATTACATTCGGGAAGAAATTTATCTCGTATGGCATTCATCATGATGGTATAGGAGCGATCGAAAAATATTCAGATAATCCGACAAGAAGTACTTGTGCTTGACTGAGCAATTCGAAAGACTTGATCAGATTGCAACGAGGACCTTCTCCAATTACAAATATAGTCACAGATACTTCATCTTCTACATAAGGGCCCATCAACCACTGACTAAGCCACCTCAAAGCGCAGACAGGCTCCATACTCTCATTCTTCATCACTAGAGAAACCGGTAACATATATCTTAGGATCTTTGGCACCTTTCAGAATCTCAGCTCTGTTCTTCTCTATGTTGTCGTACAAGTTCTTCGAGTGGATCACTGGCTTGTCCCATTCCAACCACCGTCTCCCACTCAAGATGAGGCGCAGTATCCCGCTTCCATGACTGCGCCACCAAAGCAGAATCTCCATATCTGTCTCCGTGCACGGTTTTCCTGTGACCGTTTCTGTGAAATCTCGAATAATTTTGATCTCCTCTGAATCCTTGGGGAAATTCTCGGGGTAAACATCGGTAGCAATGGCTCTATGAAGAGTCTCATTCTGCATGACAGAGAATCGCTTCTCCTCAATCAGATCATAGGGATGTTTGTCGACTGGGTCAAGGGAAGACCGAAAGTATGCTGGGATCCGAGAACAGCCTGGAACACATAAGGATGGAGGGAGCTTCTCCACGATTAAAGATGCATCAACACAAGCTTCCATACCGAATGAATAACTGCAGCAATCCAGTGTGAGCTCTTGGCCACTGACAGTTTTGAAGTAGATCCAATAGTGATGATCAGGATTGCTGACCATCGTTCGAGTTTCGTCTTTGGGGTCATAATAGGTCCAGGTCTGCAAGCGATTCGACCGCGCCTTGACTCTACCTTGTGAGATACCGAAATCTGCGATTGGACTTCGTCCTTGCTCGAGCCTGAAGCATGGCCGAATCTTCCATGGTAATGCGCTGTCTTTTTCAGAATCCTCTTTGAATGCGAGGTATGTAGAATATACTTCAGCGAGGAGGGAAAGACAAGTTGCGACAAGCAGTTCTGGGATCCGCAGCTCTCGAGAACAATGCTGGAGGAGTTTGAGACAGCCGGCTATACCGTACATGCGCAAACCTGATCGCCACCAGGTTTCAAGTGTGGTAGATTTTCTCACTTCGTGAGGTCCACCAAGTGTGACTGTATGATGAACGGGATGATCTGAGGGCTTTCCCCTTCGAACAACAACAGGAGAGGATCTGATGATCTTGTGGCTGAGTGCAGGATGAGGGAGTGGATGCATATTATGGTTGTGTGGCGTGATATTCCGCATATATTCGATCATATAGGCAATTGCGGGATAGAAAATCTTCAGGTTGATTTGTAGTGTATTTGCTGCAGTCAAGTAAGCACGGCAAACGGTATCACATAAAGACAACATACAACACCAGCTCTTATGATTCGGCCAATCCGTCTTTTGACATTCCCTAGAGCAATAGATCTCCTGTCAAAATGCTTGAGCGTAACTGGACTAAGTTCCATGACGAAGATAAATACCGAAGCACAGCTGTTGCAAACTCTCAAACCCTTCGTAGAGTTACAGACACGACACTTGTCCAGTGTCCGCAAAGGTACAGAGATTGACCTTCCCGTGAATTTGCCCGTCCGTGTCGGGACCTCATGATATTCTCGGTCTCCGGTGCTATGTCTCCAAATCATATCAACAATACTTGGTATACCAGGCAGGTCCTCCCGTGGAAGCCCTCCTTCATCTATTAGGCAACGTCAATGAACGGTCCCAACGCTGTATAACTGAAGATTCAACTTCTACGTGGCTTCGGCATGGTGGTTGTTTGAATGTAGGAATGGACACAATGAGCTGAACACAGCCTATTCCCCAGAGGTTCACATGGGCGTCATCGGCTAATCAATCAAGAATCAACCAGAATCAGAAACTGCCAGGTTTTCATCCGAATTCTCATGAATTTGGAATCGTGACCTGATGAAGCTGATTAGTATCTATCTACATTCGGAGTCTCCGGACTTGGACAAAAGGATTTGGCGTAAAGATCAGGACTGACATTGCTATTCAGCATTCAACAAACTCTCCCACATTGCTCCACCACATGAGAGAATATACTCTCATCGCTGCATCGCCTTGCATTTATTGTCACACGAACCTTCGCTACTGATTTAACCGGCTAATAGATTGACCTATAAGGGGGTTGGACTAGTACACACGATAGCTGTTAGCTGTTAAGTGATGGCTTGATGAAAAAGCCTATTGTTAATGTCACAGGTTGGAAAGATTTGGCATCATCATCGCTTTTTTCCCACGTACTACCATCAACAATGGTAGCGCCCATAGGAGAGTCTGCGAATATACTAAATTCCCCCCCATACAACCCACATCACAACCAAACCCCACATTAAACTATGATACAAACAGTTATCCCAATGATGACAGCAGAGGACGCACCCAGACCAATACTAACAACAACTCACAGAGACCACCGTCAATGGAATCCAACATTACCACGTCATCTCTGGATTATGCGGAAAGAATGGAATCCCAAAACAACAATGTCCCATG
>Ga0153972_1000375_pt1 | contig 14073 bp, 10 predicted proteins | sample TSGA056MetaG_FD_104732 | JGI IMG/M metagenome (GOLD analysis project Ga0153972, IMG submission 104732) | Attine ant fungus gardens microbial communities from Georgia, USA - TSGA056 MetaG | ecosystem: Host-associated > Fungi > Mycelium > Unclassified | place: USA: Georgia, George L Smith State...
AGGGTATTTAAATGCATTAACAATATCTCCTTTATTCATCTATTAGGAATTCAATGTTGCCCTGCATCCAGATAGATCCTTTAAATCGCCGCCCAGCCATTGGTTCTCCCAATAAGTCTGCCTTATTGATACAAATATCAAAGACCAAATCATTACAGTCAATGGTCAATAAGTACAGTTCCTCGCCTGTCTGCTGATTCAGTGTTTCCTCATAATCAATAATGCTGCCCATTATCGAATATTCATCACATGATATCCCATAAGGCATCACGTAAGACTCTACAATTGACAGGACATCCTCTGTTTTAGCTCTTCTTGATATTGATGTATATAAATCTATATCTTCTAAAGTTAAATTATCAATCGCCTCCTGGTCACCCTGTCTGGCGGCTGCAATCATACTGTTTCTCGTGGAATTCTCGACTTTTCTCTTTTTAACTTGCGCCTCATTCTTAATTGTCGGAAAAATCACTTTGCCTGAAAGGGATAATCCTGATAATATGATGGGCTTTACCTTTGGGGATTCCTTTTCATAATAAAGGCAGTCAATATAATTCGCCATATTTAAAAGATGAAAAATCAGTGAAATACCCACATTAACTTCATCACACATACCTACATAATCTTCTCGATCGGCATGCTTTTCAATCACAACCTCTTCTTTGGTGGTGACATAATTTCCCTGGAAATACGGGAAATAATAATCGTATTCAAATTCGCCGTTATCATCATACTCTCCTCGGACGGTAATCCCCAGCCTTTTGCCAAAATCTCTGGACTTCTCACCTAAAGCCGATTCTACACCATTATCAGTGATAAATTCTTGCGTAGGCTCCGCTATAACCATATCAAGTATTTCTTTCATATCTTTTTTCGTTTTTATTTTACTAAAGCCTATTGCTCTTAAATAATCATGCATAGAATCTACCTCCTGAGCTAAACCCCATTATATAATAGCAATATGCATTTTGCAAGGTTTTGATAACAACTTTTGTTTGGGAATGGCAGGTAAATTTAGTACATGAAATATGATGACATAGTACATTTACTTTTTTGGTACTTTAGATTATCATTATGTCAAAGAAAAATAGTGAATACCTGCAAGATGGAGGAAGTCATGGATAAAATAACCGATAATATGGGAAGAAACATTTTTATAAAGGCAGTTACGCAGAACATCTTCCGCATCGTCTATACGGCAAAGAATACAGTTCTCAATGATTCACTTATGATAAACTATAAAAAAGATCAGCCGGCTTTAGTTCAAACAGAAGATATGGCAGATTGTGTCCGAATGTCTACAAATCGGATAACGGTTCAAATCTTTAAGGAAAACGGGACTTGCATCTGGGAAGACAATGAAACCGGGCGAATTCTTTTACATGAAGGAGGGAAATCTCTGGCAGAAAAGGAGGTATTTGCCTTTCGGACGGATGGCGAGAAACCAATCATCAATCGAATAAAAACCGTTGATGGAGAACGCAATTTCATTCAAAATCTAAAACGAGAAGTGGATAGAGAAGCATATCGGGGAAAACTTAAGTTTCATTTTGAAGAAGACGAAGGAATTTTTGGTCTTGGGCAGGGGGAAGAAGGGATATATAATTACCGTGGACACAGCCAGTATCTGTATCAACATAATCTGCGAATTCCCATGCCCTGTTTTGTATCTACGAAGGGATATGGGATTTTGGCAGACTGCTGTTCCCTGATGACCTTTGAAGATAACGGAAATGAGTCCTATCTCTTTTTTGATACGATAGATCAAATGGATTACTATTATGTTGCAGGTAGAAATCTGGATGAAATTATCAGAGGCTTTAGATATCTTACGGGAGCGGCGCAGATGCTGCCCAAGTGGGCCTTTGGATATATCCAATCTAAGGAAACCTATTTAAATCAGGGCGAGCTTGTTGACACTGTAGCAGAATATCGGAGAAGGAAGGTTCCTATTGATGGTATCGTTCAGGATTGGCGAACCTGGGAAGAAGGTCATTGGGGTGAAAAAATTCTGGATAAAAAACGTTATCCGAATATGAAAGAAGCTGCGGCAAAAATTCATGAAATGCATGCACATACTATGGTATCAGTATGGCCTAATATGAATCAGGGCGGAGAAAATTATAAAGAAATGATGGCAGCGGGTCATATACTGATGGACTTAGCCACTTATGATGCTTTTAATAAAGAGGCCAGAGATATTTACTTTGCTCAAGCAAAACGGGGACTTTTCGATGAGGGCTTCGACGCATGGTGGTGTGATTCCACGGAACCGTTTTCCGGTCCTGATTGGAATGGTGAGGAAAAAAGAGAACCCCTGGAACGATATCTTCTGGTTGGTGAAGAACATAAGAAATATCTTGATGCTACAAAGGTGAATGCTTATGCACTGATGCATGCCAAGGGCATCTATGAAAACCAACGAAAGATCACGCAAGAGAAACGGGTACTGAATCTGACACGTTCCGGTTATCCTTCCATGCAAAAATACGGTGCAGTTCTCTGGTCCGGCGATACCTCTGCCACCTGGAAGAACTTTGCCATTCAGATCCGAGAAGGGTTAAATATGGCAATGAGCGGATATCCTTATTGGACATTGGATATCGGAGCCTTTTTCACAGTCCATAAAAAATGGGAAAACAGGGGTTGCTGCTGTAATCAGGATGCCACCATGAAATGGTTCTGGAAGGGAGATTATGAAGAAGGGGTCAATGATTTAGGATACCGGGAGTTGTATACAAGATGGCTGCAATTTGGTACTTTCCTTCCTATGTTTCGCTCACATGGAACTGATACGCCCAGGGAAATCTGGCAGTTTGGCGAATCGGGAGATCTGTTTTATGATGCTATCGAATCATTCATTCATCTGCGTTATTCGTTGATGCCCTACATTTATTCCCTGGCGGCAAAGATACATTTTGAAGGATATACCATGTTCCGCAGTTTACTGTTTGATTTCTCGGAAGATAACCATGTAATAAATATCTGGGATGAGTTTATGTTCGGTCCATCCATGCTGATTTGCCCTGTAACCAAGCCTATGTACTATGAAAAAGAGAACCAGGAAATAAACCGGGAGAAAACAAGGAACTGCTATTTGCCCAGAGGGTGCAACTGGTATGATTTCTGGACCAATGAAGTCTATCAAGGGGGGCAAGAGATCGTGGCTAAGGCACCTATTGATAAGATTCCTATATTTATAAAAGCCGGTGCCCTCCTTCCTGTCTCAAAAGGCATTCAATATGCCGACCAGCCTTTGATTGGAGCTATGGAAATTCTTGTATACCGGGGTGAAAATGGCAATTTCACCTTGTATGAGGATGCCGGAGATGGTTATGGGTTCGAGGATGGAGAATATGCAACGACTGAGTTTCTCTGGGATGATATCGAACTGGAAATGATTATCAAGGAACGCAAGGGAAGCTATCCGGGTATGCAGGAGAATCCCGAATACAAAATTAATATCATCGGAAATTAGGGAGGAAATAAGACAATGAAATATAAGAAAAACTGGGAAGAAACTCAAAAAAAATTTGAGGACTACTGGAGACACAGCAATACGGGAACACCACTTATGCGCATCGTGGCTGAAAAGGAAGGCTGCTCTCCTTATAAGCTTCCGGATGCCTTGAAATGGAAAGACATGGATGACAAATATCTGAATGCCGAGAGAATGGTGGCACGTTACCGTCATTATTGTAACACTCATGAATTCCTGGCAGAAAGCTTTCCCAATCTGAGCGTGGATTTTGGCCCCGGCTCAGCGGCTTCTTACCTTGGCTCTAACATTGTATTCAATGAAGATACCGTATGGTTTGATGAATGGGTAACAGATTGGGAAGAAGTCCCGCCCTTAACATATACCAAAGAAAATGAATGGTATCAAAAACATATCGAACTAGTAAAAAAGTGCCGGGAGCTTTCGGGAAATGATTTTCCGATATGCATCCCTGACTTAATGGAAAATGTAGATGTCCTTGCTTCTTTAAGAGGTGCCCAGGATCTAATTTTTGATATGGTAGATGAGCCGGAAGAAGTAGCAAAGCGGGTACAGGAAGTGACCGCTTTGTACCAACACTATTATGATGATTTTTATGACATCGTAAAGTACCAGAACGGAAGCGCTTATACAGTATTCCAGATTTTTGGAAGCGGAAAGACGGTTAAACTGCAGTGTGATTTTTCTGCTATGATGTCTCCGGATTATTTTAGAGAGTTCGTATTAGATTCCTTAAAGCAGCAATGTGAGAAAGTAGACCATGTGCTATACCATTTAGATGGCCCTGATGCCATCAAGCATATGGATGCCCTGATGGAAATAGATGGTATCGATGCCCTTCAGTGGACCAGTGGCGATCATGGTCCTGATGGTACCCAAAAGGAATGGGATGTGATTTATGATAAAGCCAGAAAGGCCGGCAAATCATTGTGGGTAAAGGTCTATACCGGAGAGTTTGAGGACTGGATAAAGAATACCGACCGTATTGTCCAAAAATATGGTTCTCACAGTCTGTTTCTATATTTTTCGGATATGACCATGGCGCAGGCTAAAACCCTGATAACTTATGCCAGGGAACACTGGAGCAATATCAAAGGAACTTTCGAACCTTAAGATCCATTGTTTTCTCGGTATTCAAAAGGACTTACGCCTGTCTGCTTTTTAAAAATACGGCTGAAGTATCCCTGCTCCGGGTAACCGACAATATTTCCGATTTGGCCGATTGAATATTCAGGATGATGCAAAAGGAGATGCTTAGCCTTTTGCATCCGCCTGGATATGATGTATTTGGTAGGCGTAGTCCGATACATCTGATTAAAGATTTTCGTTAAATAGCTGGGACTGTAATTCATGTTATGGGCGATGGAATTTAAGTTGATATCCTCCGTATAGTTATGATTAATATATTCATGCAGCATCTCGGCAATCTCTTCCCGAGAGTTGGTGCTCGCAGGAAATTCAAAAATATGACTGTTCTCCTGCTGTTCTAATTCCAACTCGGTCTTGATTTTAAAAAGGGTTTGGTACAGTTCCTCTTCATCAATAGGTTTTAGCAAATAATTATCTACTCGGAACCGGATGGCCTGCTGTGCATATTCAAAATCAGAAAATCCACTGATAATAACGGTGCGCAATGTAGGGAAATTTTGATAGACTTTTTCTAAAAGAGCCATGCCATCCATGACCGGCATTTTTATATCCGTAATTAACAAATCAGGTGACAAGTCTTTAATAAGACAGATGGCCTGGGCACCGGTCTGGGCAGTGCCTACCACTTCAAAATTCAGACCGCTGTTTTGTACTTTTTGTACCATATTATGTAGCAGGAGCTCCTCATCTTCTGCAATGATGGTGCGATATACTGTGGATTCCATAAAAATCCTCCCTATTCCTCTGTCTTAATGAATTGTCCAATAGTTACATATGCGCCGCCATTTTCATGATTCCCATAATGAAAGAAGCCTTCTTCGCCGCAAAACAGCCGCCACCGGGAATATACATTGACCATACCCATTCCGTTAATCTGAAGTTCCGGCATCCCAATGCTTTTATCTGCTGTTTCAAAACGTTTATGAATGGTTTGCATTGCCGCCTCTGTAAAACCAGAACCATGATCCCGTACAGTAATGGACCACTTATCCTCTGTTATCTCACTTTCTAAAGATATTCTCCAGGGAGGGTCGCAATTTGTCCCATATTTAATTGCATTTTCCACGATGGGCTGGATTAATAGTTTTGGTATGCTTTTATCATATAGTGTGGCATCTACATTGATTTCATAGTTCAGGCTGGACTGATATCTGGTTTTCATACAATATAAATATTTCTGTATATAGGAAATCTCTGCACCCAATGTTACCACCTGCATATTCCCATTGGTGATATACCGCATCATAGAAGAAAGATTTTTGGAAAAAAGGATGACCTCTTCCGATTGTCCGTTTTCCGTCAATACAATGATGGTAGTAAGTGAATTGTAATAAAAGTGTGGATTAATCTGAGACTGAAGTGCCAGAGAACGGGATTTTAGTTCCTGCTGTCTTGTTTCAATCAACGCATCCATGGAAAATTTTAAGTCCTTTTGCATCTGATTAAACGCATCATTTAATTCATCAAATTCATTAAAAGAAGATTGCATGTCATATTTTTTCACTGAACCTAATGTCTCCAGATTGGTTTTATGAAAGGTTTTTAACAGTTGACGGATGGGTCTCGTCAGATTGCGTGACATTTGATAAGATATGAAAAAAGCAATCATCATTAATACGGCGGATGCAAACAGGAGGATTTGACGAAAGGTATGCACCGGCTTTAAAATAATATTTTCCTTTTGAATACAGATGTAGCTCCAGCCGGTATAGGCTGAGGTCGTATAGGTCAAAAGCTCTTGTTCGCCCGTAACCTGGTTTTGTAACGTAACGGCGGACTGCGTAGGATATTCTCCTAAGGTATTAAAATAAAAGGCTGACAAATCTGTTGTTGGCAATTCGGAGCTTTTAAAAGGATAAATCAGGCCTCCGCTGCTGTCGAAGATATAAATCTGGGCATTATTTTTACCTTGGTTTGCATTAATGTAGGAAATGATTTCTCGAAAAATATTTTTACAGGTCTGAACAGTTTCGATGTAACCGCATTTTCTTCCATATTTGTCATAATAAGCACGATAAACGGAGATATAGTCCATGGTAACTTTATTGCTTGAAATCATAGTACTGGTAGCGTAAGGCCGGCTGATGACCTTTGTCCCCTGGGCTTCATCGGCAAGAGCTATCCAGTCTAATTCCTCCAAATCAATAATCGCGGTATTTGTATAGGTTCCCACCATGACTTTCTGCCCTTTTAAACCATAGACATTTATCTGAGAAGCGTTAAAATTAACCCCATTTAAGGCGACAAATAGCTGCACCAGCGCAGCAAAATCATCGTTATTTATACTTAAATCGGAAGCAAAATAATCATTGATTTTATTGAAAATCAAATTACTATAGCTGATATTCAAAGATACATCGTCTAAGGTTCTAATGGCGCTATCTGTCTGAGTCATAAAGTTTTCTGTCATCATTTCCAACGAGGCCCTTTCGCGCTCAATCAGAATGTTCGAAATATAAATATAAATAAAAACTGAAATGGCGCAAATTGATATGACAGTTCCCAGCATATGTGACAGAAAAAACTGTGTCGTTATATTTAATTTCTTCTTCATGATTTTCCTCACCTGCTCTTAATTAATATCATACAAAAGTAATGGGGAAAAATCAATAAAGAATATATGTATGTAAAAAATGTACAAATAGAAAATGAGAAAGTCCATAGACGAAAAGACATCAAGAACGATACAATTAGTTTATCCTATAAACAAATTTCAGACGAGGAGGAAAAGGAATGAAAAAGAAATTTATGAGCATGCTTCTTTGTATAACAATGATTGCCATTATGCTGACCGGGTGCAGCAGCAATCCAACACCAGAAAACAACGACGGCAACGAGACCAGTGCTCTGGCAGCGAGTGAAAGTAAAGATTCAGATTCCGGTGCCGGAGATTTTGCCGGAGAAACACTTAGTATTATGGTATCGCAAGGTTGGATGGATAACCGGTACGACGAAACAATTGCGCGATTTGAAGAAACTTACGGCGTAACCGTAGACCTCCAGACAATTCCGGCCGACCAGTATGATGACATGCTGCAATCTAAATTGACCGGCGGCACATGTGCCGATATTTTCTGGATTCAGTCCAATCCATTTGCCATTGAATCTGTGATTGTGGATTATGAAAATTATTGTATCAACTTTACCGGAGCGCAGTGGAAGTCAGTTATTCCGGAAGCGCGTCTCGATTCCTGTATGGTAGGGGATACATTATATGGTCTTCAATTATGGCATAATTCACCGGAATATGTCATGATTTATAATAAGACGTTGTTTGCGGAGCTTGACATTGAGAGCACACCGTCAACCTATACAGAACTTCTAACAGTATGTGAAACACTGGCGGCAGCAGATCTTACACCTTGGTTCATGCCGGGAGCGGACGGGTGGCAGCATCCATTGCCATTTTTCCAGATTGGTGGTGTATATGAAGAAACGCAGCCTGGATTATACGATGCGTTGAATGATAATACAGCAACCTTTGCAGACAATGAGAAAATGTTAGAGGTATTAACCCAGTTTAAAGAGTTATCTGATAAAGGCTATTTTGGCGAAGACTGGATTGGATCAGATTCCACCAATCTGGCTAATGAGTTTGGCGACAGGAATATTGGTATGGCAATGGGTAACTCTAGCTTCATTCAGCAGATTAAAGATGAGACCGAAACGCAAGATGAGTTTGGCTTATTCCTGATTCCATTGGGCGATAATGATACATTCCCAACCAATCCGGCAGGACCAACCATGTTTGGTTACAAAGGAACAGAGCATCCCGAATTAGTAAAAGCATTTTTTGATTTTGTATGCACAACACAAAGTCTCCAGGAAATACTGGATAACTCCCCGGCATACACAAACATCGCTGTGAACGATGATGCGGTTGAGCAACATTGGTTACCGGAAGAGGAAGAATTTATGCAAAGTATTTCTGAAGACAAGATGCTTACCTCGGTTCTTCAGACCGGTACAAAGTATACAAATGACTACTGGATGGACTTTGCTGCTGATTTAGTGGCCTACTGCCAGGGAACAATGGAAGCAAATGATGTCTTAAAAAATATGGATGCAAACAGGGCGACTGCGGCAGAAGTTGCCGGGGACGAAGCATGGCAATAGATTTAAAAGGGCTGCAAAAATGCAGCCCTTTTTTAACTAAATAGAAAGCAGGGAAGATAATGAATAAGAAAAAAATATATCCACAGTGGTTCTTAATCGTTCCGCTGGTTTTATATGCCGTGTTTTTCCTTTTGCCTGGTGTTTTAGGTGTTGCATACTCTTTTACCGACTGGAATGTGAGAAGCCTTGGCGAACTAAATTTCATTGGATTGGACAACTATATAGAAATATTTACATCAGATAAGAATTACACCGCCGGCATTTTTAATACATTGAAATTCACGGTAATATCTAATATTATCAAGTTGACGACAGGCCTCTTTCTGGCCATTATGCTAAAGGAGAAATTGAAAGGAAAGAGCATTTACCGTACATTGCTATACCTTCCTTCCGTTTTGCCGTTTTTGATTATCGGTCTAATTTTTAAGTCTGTTCTAAACTACAATAACGGTTTGCTGAATACTTTTCTGGAATTTATTAATTTGGGATTTTTAAAACAAAAATGGCTTTCCGATTTAAGTGTTGTATGGAAATCCATTTATGGCGTGGATGCATGGCGGGGAATAGGTTATGTTATGACAATTTTCCTGGCGGGACTGAACACGATTCCTCAATCCTATTATGATGCGGCTTCCATAGATGGGGCAAGCTTCTGGCAGAAACTGATTCATATTACACTTCCGAACCTGACCGGCTCAATCACTATCAATCTTGTATTTGGCCTGACCTATGGTTTGAAAGTATTTGATATTATTTATGTATTGACCAATGGAGGTCCGGGGCATGCCACAGAAGTCGTTACCACCTATGTATATCAATTATATGCAAATGGACAGTATGGATTATCGGTATCCTTAAATACAATTCTATTTGTGATAACCATGATGATTGGTTTGCTGGTCGTGAAATATATGGGGAAACAGGAGGTGCAGCAGTAATATGAATGTACGCCGAACCGTCTATACCATTTTAAAACATTTGATATGTATTGCCCTATGTCTTGCCGTTGTTATGCCATTTTATATGGTAATCATTAACTCCTTGAAGTCCAAGAGTGAGGCGGCCAGAATGTCCTTATCACTGCCTACGGTGTGGCATTTTGGGAATTATATAGAAGTAATTAATAGGGGAAAATTGATGCTTGGTTTTAGCAACAGTGTCCTATATGCATTGGTTTCCACATCGGTTGCCGTTTTCGCCTGTGCAATGGCAGCATTTATTATCTCCAGGAAAAAGACAAAATTAAATAATTTCTTATACTATTTTATTCTGTGCGGTTTGTTTCTGCCTGTGAATTATGTGACCTTATCAATGGTATTAAACAGTCTGAATATAGCCAATACCCGTTATGGTCTTATTCTTGTTTTTTCCAGCAGTATGATCCCTTTCTGCGTGTTCACTATCCGAAATTTCATGTCTTCGGTTCCTGTAGAAATGGATGAAGCCGCCGTGATTGATGGTGCCGGCCCCTTAAACCTGTTTTTTAGAATCATTGTGCCCATGTTAAGACCGGTGCTTGTAACGGCTTTTCTACTGCAATTCATGGGGGTATGGAGTGATTTTATGACGCCCCTTTACTTGACCAGTTCCAGTAAGCTTTGGCCGATGAATATGGCTGTCTATACTTTTTTTGGAAAAAACCAGCAGTATTGGAACTATGTATTTGCTGATATTGTACTGACTTGTCTTCCTGTAATCCTTTTATACCTGCTGGGACAAAAGTACATTGTCAGTGGCATGACCAGTGGCGCTGTGAAAGAATGATCACTTAAAATGCACTTGAATTGGAGGTGAAAGTATGAAATGGCTTTATGATAAACCCGCATCTGACTGGAGCGAGGCAGATCCGTTGGGCAATGGGCATATGGGAGCCATGGTATATGGGGGTATTTTTTCAGAGCAGATAGATTTGTCAGAATTAACATTTTTCAGTGGTGCAAAAAGTATGGAAAAAGACAATCAGGAAGATGCCGCTAAAGCCTTTGATCAAATGCGCCGGATGGCCGGGCAGGATGACTTTGAAGGGATCACAAGAGCCGCCGAAAAGTTTATTGGGAAACAAAATAATTACGGGACTAATCTGCCGGTTGGAAAGCTTATGATAAACTTTGAAGCAACGCATGCCTATTCGAATTATACACGAAGCTTAGACTATGAGCGGGGAATCTGGAACTGCAGCTATACATTGGCGGAAGAAAACGAGATAAAAAGAGAATGTTTTCTCTCATGGCCGGATAAGGTATTGGTTTACCGCATGGCAAGCGAAAGCTCCATAAACTTCCAACTACGCTGCCTTCCGGGAAATAGTCAGGGGAATTGTCTTTGCCGGGAAAATCAAATGATGTTTCATGCCTTTGCAAGAGAAAATGTACATAGTGATGGAATCTGCGGGGTGAATCTTATTGGCGGTGCTGTCATTAAAACCGACGGAGAGGTCATCGCCTTGTCGGAAGATATTTGTATTAAGCAGGCTAAAAACTTTTGTCTGTACCTTACTATGGAAACGGATTTTAATAGAGAAGTATCCGCAGATGAAATGATGAACTCTGTGAGGAAACATCTTGTCCATTGTATGGAAAAAGGCGACGCAAACATTAAAAATGATCATATCGCAGATATTTCCAGTTATATGGAACGGTGTTCTCTCACATTGAATAGTGAAAATGAAACAGAGAATGAAATGATACCGGGGATGTTCCAATACGGACGGTATCTACTGCTTGCAAGCTCCCGGGAGGATTCCCGGCTGCCGGCACATTTACAGGGTATCTGGAATGATAATGTGGCCTGCCAGATTGGATGGAGCTGCGATATGCATCTGGACATCAACACCCAGATGAATTACTGGCCGGCAAACCTTACCGGATTAACGGCATGTAATCGCCCCTTATTTCGATGGATCACGGAAGTTCTCATCCCATCGGGTCAGGTTTCTGCAAGAGAAAGCTATGGTCTTGGCGGCTGGATAGGAGAAATCGTCTCTAATGCCTGGGGCTTTAGCGCTCCATACTGGGCGACTCCTCTAGCGCCGTGCCCCACCGGTGGCATATGGATTTTAAGTCATATGTGGGAGCATGGCTGGTATACCATGGATAAAGAATTTATGAAGCTGGATGCATGGCCGGCCATGCGGTTAGCAGCAGAATTCTTTCTTGAATATATCTTTGAAACAGAGCCGGGAAGCGGTGTATATACCTGTGGTCCCGCTATTTCACCGGAAAACAGTTTTATAAAAGACGGAAAATTCTACCACATCAGCAATGGCTGTACTTATGAACTGGTGATGATTCGCGAACTATTTGAACAGTTGATAAAAATAGAACGGTTTCTTGAGGTAACTTCAACCGAGGGAAAGAAGGCAGCTAAAATACTTCCAAAACTTAAGCCTTACCGTGTGAATGAAGATGGTACTCTGGCAGAATGGAATCATGATTTCCCTGCCGGAGATTTGCAGCATCGGCATCTAAGTCATTTGCTGGGATTATATCCTTTTGCCCAGATTACAAAAGCGCAAACGAAGGAATTGGCTCTGGCGGCAGAAAAAACAATTAATCAACGGCTTAATCCTGAGGAAAACTGGGAAAATACCGGATGGGCGAGAGCCATGATGCTATTGTTTGCTGCCAGATTGAAAAATGGCGAGCAAGCCAGAAAACATCTTAACAGTATGCTTACAAAGCTTTTGGGAAAAAATCATATGATTATTCATCCGCCCACAAGAGGTGCTGGGTCTTTTGCGAATGTCTATGAACTAGATGGAAATACCGGCTTTACAAGTGGTGTCGCTGAAATGCTGCTTCAAAGTCACGGAGATGTCATAGAACTGCTTCCGGCAATTCCGGAGGACTGGAAATGCGGAGAAGTAAAAGGACTTCGTGCACGGGGAGGCTTTCAGGTATCTTTTGCATGGGAAAACGGGAAGGTGACGCAGGTTGAAGTAAGCGGATCTTCAAGGGGCGCCTGCAAATTGGAGTACAATGGTAATTATTATATCTTCAAGCAAAACAATGCATAAAGTGGTATCCTTTTTATATTATTTTCAAATCCAAAATTCTTAGCAGATACACGAATTGAATATATCGGATCATAGCTAGAAACAAACGTCCTGAGGCTCTTTGAACGAACATTATCAGCCGATTTCCCCTCAAGCGGAATGATGTTTCCCTGTTTATCCTGAAACACAAAATCCAACTCTGCCTTACCCACCGAACTCCAGTAGTAAGGTTTAATTCCATTAGAAACCAAAGACTGCATTATATAATTTTCAGTCAAAGCTCCTTTGAAACCAGCAAAGCTGTGAGGGCTGTTTATTACCACATTTGCGGCAATATCAAATTTAGAGCAAAGAAGTCCTGTGTCCATCATGTATACTCTGAAAGAATCATTATCCGCATAAACTGAAAGCGGCATTTTCCCTTCTTTTATGCGAATGCATTTATTAATAATTCCAGCGGCTTTCAACCATTCCAACGGCGTTTCGTATTCATATGCCCTTGCACCTGATTTAATCACCTTATACTGGAATTTATGATTTTCCTTGGCAAGCTGTGCAGGCACACTGCCCCATGCCGCCATAATCTTTGTCGTTTCCTGTGGGGAGGCATATTTGGCCATGTCCGCTATATAGGCATCATTCAATGTTTTTTGTATGGCCATTACAAAATCAAAGTCATCCGTATCCACATATTCCTGCACAGCTCTTGGCATACCGCCTATAACGAGATAGGTCTTATACCAATCCATTGCCGTATCATGCAGGGATAAAGGTGTGAAATTTTGATAGGATTCCTTGATTAACATACATAACGGCTCATTGCCGGTTGCCCATAAAAATTCCTTAAAATCCAGCGGATACAGCGTCTTCATATCAATTTTTCCAACAGGAAAAGAATATTTTTCCCGATTTAGAGCAACCCCAAGAAAGCTCCCTGTCGCAATAATATGGTAATCAGGTGTTTTTTCACAAAAATATTTAAGAGATGTCAACGCCCGTTCACACGCCTGTACTTCATCGAGAACAATCAAAGTATCGCCTTTAAATATTGACTGTCCGGATTTAGCCGATAGTTCACGAATAATACGTTCCGGATCAAAATCGCGCTCAAAAATAGCGGTGATCTCAGCAGAATCTTCCATATTAAAATACACAACATTTTTATAATACTGCTTACCAAAGGTTAACGCAGTATATGTTTTACCAACTTGCCTGGCTCCATTGATTAATAATGGCATCCTTTTAGTTGCCTTTTTCCATTTTATCAATTCTTTTACTATTTTACGCTCCATAAAGTGTTTTTACCTCACACTTA
>Ga0153972_1000376_pt1 | contig 14035 bp, 13 predicted proteins | sample TSGA056MetaG_FD_104732 | JGI IMG/M metagenome (GOLD analysis project Ga0153972, IMG submission 104732) | Attine ant fungus gardens microbial communities from Georgia, USA - TSGA056 MetaG | ecosystem: Host-associated > Fungi > Mycelium > Unclassified | place: USA: Georgia, George L Smith State...
GCTCTCTGACCAAAAAGCAAACGCTTCCACAGGAGGAAATTGACGAGCTTTACGCAATATTGCGCCAGATAGAGGAGGCAAAAAACAATGATTGAATGGATTGTCAGTTCAAGTATACTGATTTTTCAATTATCCCGCAGAGATTCGGCATTTGATTTCCACCACCAACGTGGTGGAAGCTTATCATCGGATGATGCGCAAATTTACGAAAGCAAAAGCGATTTTCCCTACCGACGATTCGATCCGGAAGGTTGTATTTCTCTCGGTAAAAGAGATATCGAAGAAATGGACGATGCCGGCACGGGACTGGGCTATGGCGTACAACCAGATCATGATATTCTTCGCCGACAGGTTCGCGGCTCGACGCCGCATTGAGGGCCAGCCTTCAAACTCCCGAGGTTTATACGCGCTGGGCTTACCGGTGAAATGGGAAACGGCGAACTTCATGCCCGCCGCTTCACCGTATAAGCCACGGCAAGCGTGTGGTCGCTCCTCAGCGTTGCCTCGTTTATGCCGCAATAAAAGATTTATAAATTTTGGACGATTATTCCATTTGCACTAAAGCGTGTTCAGAACCTGCACGGTAGAAACCGTGTACGTTCGTGTCACGGAGCAAATTGGATCGGCGTGAACAAAAGGGTTGGACAATTACGCATTTCTTTCTATTTGCCTGTATAATCAGATGTGCTGATTATACCAGTTATCACGGATTAATCTAGTCATTTATTTGCTTTCAAAATATACGGTTCAAATATTCAACAATTTTCCACTATAAAAAGACCCCAAATCGTCAGATCAATTGATCTTTACTTTTTGGGGTCGAGACTGTGCTCGGACTGTCTTTATTTAGTTTTCGACTTGCCTTCTCTATCTCGCCCTTCCAGATGACTTCCAAAGGACATTTTTGCATTTGAAGCAAAGACTTCCTTCATGTACGTTGAGAACCTTTGTCCATAAAAGACTTCCGGGTATTCAGGAAGCGCCAAGGTAGACGTAATCAAATCACGGGCGACTTCACGATTACCGACAATGTTTTTGCGGATAGCAACATATTGAGCCCAGATGGGATCGAACATTCCCGATAGGCGTGCATGGAATTCCGACAGCTTCTCTTCAGAAAAATCATCTATGGCAAAAGCTTCTTCGGCAACATCGGCGGCAAATTTTCCGCCGAACATTGCAGGAGCAATTCCATAGTAATAGCATGGATCCGGAGAAGCTGCCGCATCACCAATAACGAATGCACCGGCCGCATAGTTTTTCTCAATCTTCTCGCAGCAAGGCAGACGCCAGCCCTTCATGCCATCGATATTAACAGCATTCTTAAGATAGCGCTGTCCGGGAACGGAGTGCTCCTTCCAATAATTAAAGTACTCATCTACAGACATCCCATGTCCTTTAAGCAATCCTTCGGAGACACAGCATCCAACGGACGCTTTTGTGCCTTCCAGATCAAGGCAGCCGATCCACATAGGTTGGTAAAAGTGTTTATCACACAATTCCTGATCCACGACAGGCATCCAATCCGGATCATAGATCCAGCAGGAAGTCCCGGGCACCAGATTTTCTACGTTGACCCAATTGCCGCGAATTGCATACATAAACAAGGCGGGATCGTTATTGAAAATTCCAAGCTGCCTGCCGATCATCGAGTGACTACCATTGGCAATCACAGTCAGATCCGCTTCAATGATCATTTCCTCGTTGTTGAGGATGCCCTTGACACCCTTCACCTGCCCTTTTTTCATGATGAGTTCAGTGGCTTCAAACCCGGGGAGCCAGTCGGCACCTTCTCTGACAGCAGCACGGCGAATGATATCGTCGCCAATGCGTCTGGGAATAATCCACTCTGACTTTTCCAGCTTGAACACAACCTCTTCTTCGCCCGGCCCAAACTGACGAATGAATTTTGAAGAGTATCGAACTTCTTTTTCCATTTCTTCATAAATTCCCATTTCTCTGAAAATGGGTTCCAGTGACGCCCGCTGGTATGCGTCGCCGCAGATCTTTTCTCTCGGGAACGTTTCTTTGTCAACCAGAAGAACATCCAATCCCTTTTTTCTCATGTAAAAAGCGGTGGCGGATCCCCCGGGACCTGCGCCGACGACGACTACCTGTCTCTTCATTATTTCGTACCTCCTTTTGCCACCATTGTGATTACATCCCCCTTGGGGCAAAGCTTCTGACATATGCCGCAGGCAATACACTCTTCGCTGTTCACAACTTCATAGCCACACCCCAGGCAAGAGATGGCTTCGGTTAGCAGTTGTTCTTCTGTCAACACGCCTTCTACTTCATCAAAACTAGAGATTCTTTCTTCCGGAGCCAAGGTTTTTACAGTCGAGCGGGCAACCTTTCTACGGTTATAAGGATAAATTCTCTGCATCACCGGCGCAAGTTCCAATTCGTGGGATGCGAGATCATTTTTCATTAGTCTTCCTCTGAGCAGTGCGTCCACATCGATGGCCGCTTGCCTTCCGCTCGCCATTGCGTCGACCACTGAACATTTATTGCTCGCAATATCGCCCGCAAAGAAAACATCCTTTGCATCTTTGTAATTGTTCCATACTTCATCTGCAAACTGACCGATTGCTTGAACTACCCAGTCAGCCTTTACTTCCATTGTGTCTGCTTCATCAATGGTGAAATTGATTTTTCCGTCAGCTTCTTTTTTACAGGCGGTAACTTTGGCAAACTTCACCCCTTTAATTTTGGGGAACAAATCCGTTGTGAATTCGATCGGGCTGTAGCCTTCGATTATTTCAATCCCTTCTTCAATAGCTTCCGCCTTTTCCCAAGGGTGTGCCGGGATTTCTTCGCCGCATTCCAGCGAAACAACCGTCACTTTGGAAGCGCCGATGCGTTTTGCCGTGCGAGCCGCATCCATCGCTACGCTGCCGCCGCCAATAATAACGGCTTCACCATCTTGAAATTCAAAAATTTGGCCGAGATGCCTGCGTAGCTGCATACCGTGATTTACCTGCTGCATAAAGCTTGCCGCCGGCATGACACCGGCGAGACGCCACCCAGGGATTTGCAATTCTTTGGATGTCGGCGTGCCAGCAGCCACAATCACGATGTCATATTCCCGGCGTAGTTCTTCCATCATGTATTTGTCGATTCGGGAATCTAAACGGATATCAAGCCCGGCGTCTGTGAGACGTTTGATATCCTGGTCAATTAATCCTCTATCCAGTCTAAACTCGGGGATGCCTCGTTTGAGCATACCGCCAGCTTCGTTAGATCCTTCAAAAATGGTCACTTCGTAGCCCATGGCAGCCAGATAATGACCTGCGGTTAAACCGGCGGGACCGGCTCCGATGATGGCGACTGTTTCTTCATATATCGGCTTGTACTTTTTGACATTCGCCTCTTCATTCACTGCCAGATACTTTTTGATATCCCTGATTTTGATGGGGCTGTCCACAATAATACCGCGCTTGCAGGCATCCTCACAGGGGTGATGACAAACACTGCCACAAACAGCAGGCAGCGGATTCTTAGCCCAGATGATGTCAAAGGCTTCCTGATACAAGCCTGCTTTCGCCAATCCTATGTAGCCCTGAGGTGATAACTGGAGCGGACAGGCCGTTGTGCATGAGCACTCTGTTGCAAGTTCTTCCGACCGCGTGGGTGAGAACCCTGGTTTGTCCGTACATACCGAGCATGAATGGCAAATGATGCGCTGATTTTCCGCAATCGCGTTTACAGGACAATTGTCTCTGCAGACACCACAATTAATGCACTTTTCCGGATTAATCTCAGCTGTAACCTCCTCCAAGGGAACGACTTTATTATCCAGAAAATCCTTTTTTACTATTTCCACTTGCTTTTTCTTTGAGCTGCTGTTCGCAGCCCCCTTTTTACTAGGCTCTTTAACATCAATGTTAATACCGCCACTAGACATGATAGACCCCCCTCATTAAATACTCCACTTTGCTTCCCGGGTTTCCAGTTGACATAGACAATTCCTTCCTTCCCCTTTACATTCAGGTGAATTACCATACAAAGTTTCCGGGTTTTGAAGCCCAAGCACTTTATGTCAATATTTTATCAATCTTGCCGCAGTATAACAACCAATAATAGTTGTAATATGTGGAGAACAAATAAACAAAATGCCGCTTATGTCAGAAAAACTGAACAGAAACGGCATTTTGTTGGTATAGAAAATTCAAGCGTACTCTTGTTGAATAGTTACAAAACAAGCATATGCAGCGCGATGATTTCGGTTGTCTCCGGCTAACACTTGAGGCGCAACATGTAATTCGGATATTGATTGGAAGATCAGTATAGGTAATTGTCCCGTACATTTTCCAACGAGTTGGTGAGCATTACTCTTAGATCGTAAGCAATATCTTCAATCGGGATCGCCATTTCTTGCTGAATCCAGAACAGAACTACAGACGCAATCCCAGCCGCGCTATAGCGGTGGTAAACGCGCGAGTCAATTTTTCGCAATTCATTCTTCGTCAGATTTCCGTATTCATTCACAAACAAGGCGGCCTTCGCATATGAGACGGCAAGGCAGTTTTGCAGTAACTGCCCGTCTTTCACTTTTGCAACAGGCAGATAAAATGCTTTTTTGCGTTTAATATAATTAAAGAATGACTTTGTCGAGATGTTATCGGTGTGAATGGAAAAGTATGGCAGACAATATTTCATAAAATCTTGCAGGCAAATCCATTCCACCAGCTTTTCTTTGCTTTCAAAATGATAGTAAAAAGAACTTCGATTAACAGGGGTTTGATCACATATAGATTTTATCGTTATTTTATCATAAGGGTAATCCAACAATAAATTACAAAAGGTAGTAGCGATTGCATTCTGCTTATCAATCATCATATCACCCCTATATCCTTAACACATTCAGCATATCAAAGCAACGATACAATAGAATATTCAGCTGATGCATGATTGACTTTGCGTGTCCCGCATACGAAAGGTGCTTTCAGAATATAGAAAGTCAATTGTCACAACTATCCTCTATAGGATTCCTCGCCTCCATCACCTTGCCTCCATCACCTTTCATGAGTTCATTACCGCCAAAAAAAACCGTCTCAAAAATTCTACGCACCTCAGCCTTACGATCGAAGTTTCCTTTGCTGGCAGACCAAGCGATCGAAACGCCAATAATACCGGCGATAACCGTAAATACCATGTCTTTTGGATCCGCATCCTTACGAATTTCTCCCAAACGTTGTCCTCTTACAATAATGGCGTAGAGCATTTCTGTGTAATCGTTAAGCTCGTCCCGATTGACCGCATAAGGCGTGATATATCGATTTTCGAGTGACATGTCTTGAATGATGGCATGCTTGAGTGTATCTGCACCCAAGTACATGTTGCTTCGATCTATGCTGGCTTCAAAAAACTTCCATAGCTGCTCAATCGGAGAATCAACCATGATAAGATTTTTCATAATAAAAAGGGTATTCTCATAGTCTTTCCGGTGAAACTCCAACAGTATATCGCCTTTTGCTTTGTAATGATGGTAGAACGAGCCTCTTGTGACATGGCATTCCTTACATATTTTATTTATACTCACATTTTCATAACCAAATTCTCGAAATAACTCCAAGGCCTTATCCGTAAGCTCTTCCTTTGTTGTTTTCATGGTTTGTCCTCCGAGGCTATTTTTCGTAACGAATTGATTTACTGCATCCAGGGCACCTATTTTATGATTATATCATCTTTGGGGCTTATTCAGGCAATATATTTTGTATCGAAATCGATAATTGTGATAATTGTAAAAAATATTACATAATATTTGATCATTTTGTCAATTGATTCCAAAATACACAGGTGATATGATAAATTCAAATCAAAAATACATATGTACGTTTTATTATAATATATGTACTTTTATAACTTTTGAAGGAGGCGTGTTGATGAGCATGAAGATCGGTAAAAGAGCGCGGAATGTCGCTATCGGAAGTGTTGCCATAACTATGATGGGCATCGGATCCTATGCAACCGTGCCGGTGTATCTGGTCCCAATAAGTCAAATGCTGAAAGTATCAATTGGTCAGGTAGCCCTACTATTTACTTTTTCGTCTATTGCCAGCCTTTCCATTTCGTTTCTGCTCGGCACACTGTTGAAAAAAGTGAAAGTGAGAGTTCTGGTGCCAATTGCAGGTCTAGCACTAGCGCTGTTCTTCTGTTCAATTTATCTTGCTAATAGTATAACGACAATTTATATCGGAAGTGTCGTATTCGGATTGTCAACGGTGATCGCAGGTTATGGAATTGCGCAAACAGAGATAACTTGGTGGTTTGCCAAGGGTCGAGCATCGATCATGAGCTTCCTGAATATCGGAGTCGGAGTGTTTGGGCTGATTTTAGCTCCTGTCGTCGCAAATGCTATTGGCTCTTTTGGCGTTCGGAATGTTGCTCTGGTTCAAGGGATTTCGACAGGTATTGGCATCATTCTTATTGGCCTATTTCTCTTGTCGGAGCACCCTGCCACTTATGGTATGCAGCCGGAAGGATACGAGGCTCCTGCGGCTTCGGCGCAGGGCGTCCCCGCTGCTGAAGTAAAAAGTCTGACGGTCAAGCAGATGACGTCCACATCATCTTTTTGGTTCATTATCGTTGCGGTTATTTTCTGCGGATTAGCGTTGACTGGGTTTACAAACAATGCATCCGCATTTTATCAGTCAATCGGGTTGGATGCTGTGAGAGCCGCCCTGTGCATTTCGATCTACAATGCGGTAAAACTCGGTTGGGCTCCATTGTATGGTGTATTGGTAGATAAGAGAGGGCCGGGATTTGCCACCATATTGTGCGGCACGATCGGAGCGGTTACCTTTGTGGCAGGCACCTTCCTGACAGGGTTCGTAGGCGCGGTCATTATTGCAGCATTTATTGGTGCAATCAGCTTTTCTAGCATGCTGGGGGCAATCAGCTTCCCAAGGGTTTTCGGGACCAAAGAGGCTGGTACATTGGTCGGATTTTCCAATGCCGCCAGCAGTATAGGAGCGATGTTGGGTGCCCCAATCGCAGGTTTTATCTATGATGCAACTGGCTCGTATCGCCAGTATCTGCTGATAGCAGCGGCGCTCATTGTATTCTGCGCAGTCTTTACAGCGGCAGGCACAAGCAAAAAGGCTGTAGAAAACATTAACAACAAAGCGAAGTTAAAAGTTTCGAACGTTTAGAGCGGGATCAAGGAGCAGTTTGCGTGTCGGTAAAGCCGAAAGAAAGCGCAAAAGAAGCATTATCACAGATCTAAAGCCAATCAGAGACGCTTTCCTCACGGGGAAACCGCCATTGTTTCCGGAGACGCGGCCGGCCTCGGTAGCAATGTGGTAGTCGTTTATGTGAGGCCTAGACAAATGAAAAAGGAGGAAATATCTTGAAAAGAGGTCGGGTCATTACGGGTGGCGGCAGTGGGTTGGGATTTGCAGCAGCCAAGTAGCTGGGAGTGCGTGGCCCCGTCTTAATTTGCAGCCGGAAAGAAGACACTCTAAAGAATGCAGTGAAAGAGCTGGAACTTCTGGGAATCGAAGCAGAGTCTATGGTTTGTAACATTGAAAAGGCTGATGATGTTCATCAGGTTGCTAAAAAAGCATCAGAGATGGGAACAATCAGCACCGTATTTAATTCCGGCGGGGTATCGCCTTCACTTGCGTTGCGAGAGCAGATTTACGAACTTCCCGCAGAACAGCTATACAGGACAAACATTCTCGGCTCCATCAATGTTGTGGAAGCATTTCTGCCATATACGGTTTGTAATCCAATACGTCGCCCAAAATGTCTGGCGCTTTGTGAAAAAAAGAGCGCGCATCCTTGGCGTGTCACCAGGCACCTATGAAACGCCAATGACCGAGTCTGAAAAGAACAATCCTGCAGCTCAGAAATCTATTTTTGGCACATCGGCGGGCCGTATGGGCAACGCTGAGGAAATGGGCCGCCTGGTAAACTTTCTCGCAGGTGACGGAATTGAATTTATGATGGGCAATACGGTTTTAATGGACGGTGGTTTTATCGCCGACAGGTATGATCAGATTGAATAGCCAAGGTGTATTCTTTAATTTTTTCGTGAGGAGGAAATATTTATGGCTGAACGTCTGGCAGGCAAGTCAGCTGTTATTACCGGCGCAGCTTCCGGCATGGGCAAGGCTATTGCGCTTGCCTATCTAAAGGAGGGTGCGAATATAGTCGTGGCTGACGTCAACGAAGCTCGATTGAAAGAGTTGGCACAAGAAGTGGCGGAGCTTGGCCTTTCCAAACAGTTTGCATTCTTAAAGTGCGATATCTCTATCAATGAGGATTGCGAGAATGCCGTGAAAGCGTGCGTAGATACATTCGGCATTTGTAATGTACTCTCGCATAATGCAGGTATCATCGATGATTTCACGATGGTTGACGCAATGGAGGATGAACTCTGGAACCGTGTTATTTCCGTAAACCTGACTGGTTCCATGCGAATCTGCCGTGCATCGCTGAAATATTTCTTATCGAACGATATCAAATCATCTATTGTCATGATCACGTCGAACGCTGCCTTTGAAAGCGCTACAGGGGGGCCTGCATACACAGCATCTAAAGCTGGCGCTAATGCCCTCATGAAATCTATCGCTTTTGAATACGGTCGCAAGGGTATCCGCTGCAACTCTATCTGTCCCGGCATGACTAAAACAAATATTGGCGAGTCAGTTAACCTTACCTTTAATGAAGCTGGTAATACATTACATCGCAGTACGGGCTACAATGCTCATTACAACGAATGGAGCGTTAAGCCCTATGGCACTCCTGAAGATATTTCGCATCTTTCCGTCTATTTGGCCAGTGACGAATCCAGCTTTGTGAACTCCGCCTCTATTATCATTGATGGTGGGATTTGCTTAGGCTAAATGTTATGCGGTTTTAGTTATATTCATTCAGGGTTGCACCTGTGTTGTACTTTCTCCAGTATCCGATACGCATTTGTGCTGTGTGGAATGGCTGCGCACCCGATCTCCAAATTCCATTCGCATATATTGCAGATCTGAGAGAGGCGTTTATACCAGCCTCGGCGAAAAGATCATCTATATGGCAGGTACAAAAGTTTATCATAAAAAAATAAAATGGAGGTATTAACAAATGGCTACATTAAATACTGGCGGTTCCCCTAATAGAGGGAGAAAAACAATTTGGCATCTTCAGCAGATGAAAGACAAAGGCGAGGTAATCACTCAATTTAGTCCTGGCATGTTGGATCCAATTTTTACTCAGGCGGCTGAACGTGCGGGCGTTGATATATGCAGATACATTGCGCCAGGCGAAAATGTTGAACATGTTGGACAGAACTTTGGGTGGTGGACCAGATACATTCGTGAAACTTCAAAAATCATCCACTTAAATTCTGTTGTTCCGACCCATTTTTATTCTGACAAGTATACTGCGGTAAAAGAGTGTTCAAAAATAATTTGTGATGGAGCAGATTCGATACTTCCTATGGGCGTAACAAATGAAGTGGTCGAATACATGACGAATCACAATATTCCGGTTTTTGGTCATATTGCGATTCTCTCATACTGGCAGGTTACGAATGTCGGTGGATTTAGGCGAATTGGGAAAACAGCAGATGACGCTTACAAAGTTTTCCGCAAAGCTTATGAATATCAGGAAAGCGGCATGAAAGCAATGACAATAGAAATGACTCCTAGAGAAGTAAGTCATGCAATTGCAAAGAAAATGCGTGTACCGGTTATCAGTATTGCCGGTAGTGATGCCTGCGATGGTTCCGAATTAGTCATGCACGACATGTTTAAGTTGATTCCAGAAGAATCAATGGGTATTCACGCCAAGATTTATGGTGACTTTTACGGACATTTTACTGGAGGATTCAAGGCTTTTGCCGACGACGTTCGCAGTGGCGAGTATCCAAAAGAAAATAATGGGTGGTCAATGGACGAAAAAGAGTTAGACAAATTTATGAATTTGGTGGAGCAAAAACACTAAAGTTCCAACTCCCACATTTGATCTAAGCTTAATAAGACTTTATTAAGATTCCGGGTCGATGGGCGCGCCGTAGAAAACGTCGCGCCCATTAATAAATAATGCAGTAATCAATGATGTGACAACCGCAGGATTGCTTTATAAAATATTCTAGTAAAGATGGTACAAAAGAGAATGCAAAATTTCATCATGTAAATGCTATATCTAAAACAAACTACATCTCAAATTCGTTCTAGCTTACAGAGAATGGGGCTCTTTTATGGTCTACAAAACCGACATCGAAATTGCCCAAGAAACAACCGTCTCACCCATAGTCGAAATCGCCGCCAAGCTCGGCATCAGCGACAACTATATAAAAAACTACGGCAGATACAAGGCCAAGATAGACTATAATTTGTTGAATGATCTCGCTGTTTAGTTAAAAATAAATATTAGAATTTGTAAGAAAACTTTTTTCTTATATAGTACAGGGGTTCTTTTACTTGAAAACAATCTGAAATAGTCGGTAAAGTTCTGCTTTCTCATCATATCCGCCGCCATTTGCACTCCAGTTCATGGCAACACCCAAAAGCCCAGACACAAAGGCAAATACAAGGTCTTTGGGCGGAACATTCTGCCGAATCTCACCTTGCTCTTGCCCCTTTTGAACGATGCGTAAAATAAGCTGGTTGAATTCTCCCATTTGCTCATCGTGCTCCGTATGATATGGGTTCAGAATATGATTACCCTGCGAAATATCCAATACCAGCAGGTGCTTGAGTAAATCTGGACCGAGCCGGATTGTTCGGTCGATGCTGTACTCAAACAACCTCCACAGCTGCTTAATTGGTGAGGTAAAGTTCAGAAGTTCTTTTGTAAGTGCCAACGTAAAGTCTTGATCAAAGTTATAAAAGCCCAGTAAAATATCATTCTTCGACTGGAAATGGTGATAAAATGACCCCTTGGTGACATCCAATGATGCGCAGATTTGCTCAACAGTGACATTTCCAAAGCCCTCTGTCTGGAAGAGCTCAATTGCTTTATTGATTAGCTGTTCTTTCGTAATCTTCATTCAATTTCTCCATTGTATGAAATACCAAAATTCATTGTCTAAATCTTAACACAATATGCATTGCTTTTCAAATAATACTAGAGTATAATAAAACATATCCTAGCATGTTTTATTATATCTGAAATGGGAGGCAGTGTCAAATGTCAAAGAATTATTCGCATATCTTTACACCAATGGAAATTGGCGGCATGAAGATCAAAAACCGCACAGTGATGACGGCTATGGGTATTCACTCAAAGAGGCTTGTAAACCACGACGGCAGCTATACCAATGATGGCAATGATTATTTTCTTGAGCGGGCCAAGGGCGGCGTCGGGCTGATTGTTACAGGCGCTATGCAGGTGCAGAGTATGTTTGAGGTATCACACGATGACACAAACATTGCCAGAGCCGGTCAAGCATACATTGATCAGATGAAGCCCTTAACTGACGGGGTTCATAGCTACGGTGCAAAAATCGTGATCCAATTGACTGCTGGTTCCGGCAGAACATCCCCGCCCGGACTGACCACTGGCGAGCCGATTGCGTCGTCTGATAATCTGCCAAATGTGTGGAATCCGGCGATCAAGCACCGCGCTCTTACAACAGAAGAAATCAAAGGATATATTGAGGGATTTGCTAAAGGCGCTTCCGTTGCCAAAAAGGCCGGATTTGACGGTGTTGAAATCCATGCTGTTCACGAGGGCTACCTGCTGGATCAGTTCACCATGGAATGCACTAACAACCGCACAGACCAGTATGGCGGCAGTTTAGAAAACCGCCTGCGTTTTGCCAAAGAGATACTGGAGGCAATCAAATTAGCCTGTGGCGATGATTTTCCTGTAATGGTGCGCTACAGTGTGCGCAGCATGATGAAGGGTTTCAATGACGGCGCGTTGCCGGGCGAGGACTTTAAAGAATTTGGACGCAGTCTGGATGAAAGCGGCAAGGTAGCGAAGATGTTGCAGGACATCGGCTATGACGCATTGGACTGCGACAACGGCACGTATGATTCCTGGTTCTGGGCTCATCCGCCTGTCTATATGCCGGAGGCTTGCAACCTCGATGACTGTAAATACATTAAACAGTTTGTGGATATTCCAGTCATTTGCGCCGGGCGCATGGGCGATCCCGACATAGCCGACGAAGCAATTGCAAAGGGCGGAATAGACGCTGTCGGTTTGGCACGCGTACTGCTGGCAGACCCCGAGTGGCCAAATAAAGTGCAATCTGAGGATTACGAAGATGTGCGCCCCTGCATTGCCTGCCATGTCGGCTGTCTCGGAAAGTTGTTTCAAGCCAAAGATATGTGCTGTGCCCTAAACCCAGCTGTATGCCGCGAGAAAGCATATGAGATCAAACTCGCCGAACAAAAAAAGCGTGTTCTGGTGATAGGGGGCGGGATTGGTGGAATGGAAGCCGCTCGTGTATCCGCGTTAAGAGGGCACGACGTCGACCTTTTTGAAAAGACCGACAAGCTTGGTGGCGTATTTATCCCCGCTTCGTCCATGAGCTTTAAGGAAGCGGACAAACGCCTGATTACATGGTATAAAAAGCAACTTGGGAAAACTGGCGTAAAGGTACACATGAATACAGAAGCAACGCCGGAGTTAATCAAGCAATATGCCCCGGATGAAGTAATCGTAGCCACAGGCGCCAAAACAAGAATTCTCGGTGGTGTTCCCGGCGCGGAAAACCCAAATGTCATTTACGCTGTGGAAGCTCTCACACGTAGCAAGGCAATCGGTGAAAATGTTGTGATCATCGGTGGCGGTCTAACCGGCGTTGAATTTGCCTATGATCTTGTCAAAGAGGGTAAAAAAGTAGAGATTGTTGAAATGAAGGATAAAATCCTTGATATGAAGAATCTTTGTATGGCGAATGCCCAGATGCTCCGACAGATAATCAAATACTATAGCATACCTGTGCACCTCGGGACAACGCTGACGAAGATAGACAAAAATGCCGTGAAATTCACCGTAGACGGGCAAGAACACACCGTCGCGGCAGATACGATTATCGTCAGCATCGGGTACACCAGCGAGCAGAAGCTTTATGAAAAGATGAAAGATACGAATATAAATATTTATTTGATTGGCGACTCCAGAGAGGTTGGCAACTTGGAGGGTGCCATATGGAACGCTTATGAGCTTTGCATGAATTTGTGATTTGATTGCCCTATGTTTCGATTTATTGCACAGAATGTTTTGTGTGACAAGAATTAGAGCTTATAAAACCTCTCATACTATATGTGAATAAACACGTATCAATATATGTGATTGGTCTATGTCATTTAAAAAAACATAAGCAAGCGCTGGAAGCGGTCTTGTGGATAAGGATATTTACGAAAACCAATTGATTTGTGATATGGCATAGCTAAAACGGTTAAGTAGTACATTGTAAATATTCCAACTCTAAATGGAGGTCTGCAAGATGGCTGAACTAGCTTACATGGAAATTAACGGATTGCTTTACCCGGATATTAAGATTGATGATGAAGAACTGCTGAATGATTTAGGCAAATATGGAGAACTTCGTTTGAAGTATTTGTACGAACACAAACCAAAGGTATATTCTGAATTGCTTATCATGGGTAAACTGGCACAACATTGTACAGAAATTAGTAAAGTTGCATTTGAACGCTCTGAGCAAATTCAATTGGCATATCTCGAAGCCCACTCAATTTCAACCGAGGATTTTTGGGAAAGGATGTAAACCCCCACACAAACAAGAGCTATTTGACTGGATTTCCATCGATCAGGCCGACAAACACTATTGTAACAGCCCTTACTGAATAGCTTTTACACTTCGGGACATTTTGTCCACAAGTGAGGACAGGCCAAAGGCCAGCACATTTGATTGAAAAAGTGCTGGCCTTTTGTATTTTCTCATAGGACAAACGGGTCAATCCCAAGTTTTGTGTATTCTCCAAATGGTGCAGAACAGAGCGAAAATATTTAGCAGGGCGGTGGGCCGTAGTGCGGCTTACCGCCTTGGCTACATGATAGCGGGGTCGGGCGGGCGTGTCAAGGGCGGGCGCGGAAGCGACCGTTCATCTCGACC
>Ga0153972_1000379_pt1 | contig 14003 bp, 20 predicted proteins | sample TSGA056MetaG_FD_104732 | JGI IMG/M metagenome (GOLD analysis project Ga0153972, IMG submission 104732) | Attine ant fungus gardens microbial communities from Georgia, USA - TSGA056 MetaG | ecosystem: Host-associated > Fungi > Mycelium > Unclassified | place: USA: Georgia, George L Smith State...
AGACATTCACCACTTTACTCATGAATAACTATTTACGCCTGCATACCCGTCCGACCAGAATGCACTGTAAAACATATATGCTACACTGCTGCTATTCCAAGGCATATATCCTTCATAGTAGTAATCTGAAGAATACCCGCCTCCGCTTAACGCGACCTGATACCGTTCGGCATCAAAATAATGTGTAGTCGTACCTATTCCCGCTGTGTATGTGGCACGGACGTCATATGGGGTTGTTTGCACGTAATACTGCTTTGTGATTGCCCCCTGTATTATTCCGCCCACAATCGTTGTACCAGCGGCAATTGCGGCCGCTGCCAGCAAAGCAGCAGCTGTAACACCAGCGGGTGCAAATATCAAGCTCAAGACACCAGAAATTACACCTATTACGACAGATGCTGCTGTCCCTGCTGCGGAGTTGATGGTTTTGTATGCATAGGTTGTTGTCCCCGCCTGTTGAGAGATAGCAAGACTTCTGGTAATGGGATTACCGGAAAGATCATATAAATTCGTTTTATAGTTTATAGTACCTAAATTGGTATAAGCTAGTACTGCGGGACCCATGGTAGTCTGTTCAGAGGTAATGTAGTTTGATACCGGTTCTGTGAATTCTTGAGTAGTACCTTCCACTACATCGGTATATGTAATGTTTGCTTCGTCAGAAGCGCTACGAGACATACTTGAATCGGGAATAACTACATACGCTGTGCTAATCAGAGTTCCTTCAATGTAGTATTCTACATAGGAAGTTCCAGCTTGCGGAATCGTGATGATTACAGTATTTAGCTTGCCTTCACCGTCAATGAAGCTCATTGTATCAGAGTTTGATGAAGTTTCTGTACCGGTATCAGCAGCAAGCCCCGGGACAGCAATCGCAAAAAGCATGACTAACGCCATAAGTAAAGAAATAGTCTTTTTCATAAAATAAGCCTCCCTTTTATTTTTGATTATTTGTTACTAGCTAGAAAGACACTGCCTACTCTTTACTGCACATCGGCATCACCTCATTTCTCAGCAATCATCTTATCCGGCGGCTGCTCCATCTGATGCAGGGATTGTCACATTTCCTAATCCATTGGACTTATCCCCGTTTCTCTCTCTACTCAGATGAGCGTATTTTTTGCCATCCCTGCCGGAAACCGTATATTTGGTCGAAAGCTATATATAATATAGTCATAATAGTGTGATAATTAATATTTGTCAATAACAAATATTATTGACAAATATTAATTTTAAAACTATACTATCCTTGAAATCGATTTTAATAAAACGGAGGGACGCCTTCAATGCCTCCCAAAAACACTAGTGGCACTTCCGCAGGCATCAGGGAAGCGCTTAAAAAAGCGACAACCGAAATGCTGGTGCTTTTTCTGCTCCGCCAGAAGCCTATGTATACCTATGAAATGATGGCTACTGTCGAAAGAATTAGTAACGGAAAAATAGCATTTAACACGCTTTATCAGGCAATTTATCGTTTACAGGGCTTTGAGTATATCGAGGAAAGCGACAAGATTCTGTCAGACAGCAACAGAATCCGAATCTATTTCTCGATTACTGAGAGTGGGCAAAAGTACCTTGGTGAGTTGATTGGAGAATACAGCTCAACCATAGATGTTATCAACAGGGTTCTTGCGCTTGACGGTAAAATAGCCGGGGAGGGCAGCGATGAATAAGGAGCTTAAGAAGTACTACAAGGTAATAAAAAAAGAACTGAACTGCCCTAAGGCTTTGCGTGTTGAATTCCTCAGCAATACTAAGCATATGGTTAATGACCTGCTCAGCGAGAGGCCTGATGCTTCCTTTGACGAGATAAAAGAATTTCTCGGTGAGCCGGACGAGCTTGCGGCAACATTCAGAGAAAATGTCGATTCAGGCATCGTTGAATGGCATACCAAGAAAAAACTATACATAAAAAGAGGCGGCATCTTGCTCCTCGCCGCATTACTTATTGGCACGATAGTTTTTTCTATCTATGGCGCGAGTGTCAGAATGAATGCAGAAGTCACTAAAGAATCAACTATTATTATCTATGAAAATATGGAGGAATAGCAATTTGAAAAAGCGGATTATATCGATTTGTCTTACGGTAATATTGACAACAGCAGTACTGGCCCCGGCGGCACAGGCCGCAAATATTCAGGATGAGATTTTTTCTTCTGTTACGGATTTTGAAAATGGGGTTACAGTTGAAACAACCTTGGTCATCCAAGGCTCGAACTCACTTTTGAAAGCGACGTCTACTAAGAGTGCTACTAAAATCGATGTGTATAAATACAACGGCACGGAGATTGCAACGGTATCTTTGACTGCCAGCTTTGGTTATGACGGTTCTTCCTCCTGGGTTAATAGCTCAAGTGTTACGAAGAGTGTCGCTAGCGGATGGACATACAGCGGTGAAAGCCTGACGTCCACCGGAGGAACGGCCAAAGTCACTGCAACGCTTACGAATCTATTGACTTTGTCGATTGCCGTAGATACCTCAATGTCCTGTACCGCAACAGGGACAATAAGTTAAGCATTCACTTTTTATCCGAGAGAGGGCGGCACACTTCCAAGTGTGCCGCCCTCTCTCACTTCGGTGCGCTGAGCTTGCAATTTTACGGGAAGACTGATGTAATCCTTTTTATTAGAGTTGTCCCAGCGGAGGATTAACATCAGGTAGATAGTTAGAAAACAAATGGGATCATAGTTATAAAAGATTTAGCACAATTTTTTAAACTGTGGCGGCAATGAACACTATATAATGTCCAATAATGATAACAATACCGTCGCTTGGATAAATGGCGAATGGGAATGTGTTATTTCCGGCGGCTTGTCTATAGAGGACATAGATAAAATCATAGCCTCCATCTACGACTAAAGGAGAATTAGAATGTATACAAAAAAATCAACTAGAATACTTAGCATAGCGCTGTCTCTGTGTCTTGCGTTTAGCCTACTGTCAATGTCGTCCTTTGCAGACGATGATTCCGCCCTGTCTGAGGACATTAATCGCATATCGGTAACACGGGCAAGCGACTATTTTATGAGCTATTCCTCAACTGCGACAGCGAAAAGCGGCGGAAAAGTCGCAATCAGCGTTACAATATATTCTTACAAGAATTGTACCAGCATCGGCGCTAAAACAATTTTAATACAGGAATCCACGGACGGAGGTGTCAATTGGAGTAACGTGAGCACCTATTCATCTTCAACTTATACCTCAATGCTTGGCTCAGGATATTCTTACATCGCCGTACCTGTTACATACAGCGGCACAGCCGGGCGTATGTACAGAGCTGTTGTCACTTGCTATGCGGCAGATTCCAACGGCTCAGAAACCTTGATATTTTATTCAAATAGTGTAACCGCAGCATAAATGGTAAATTGCCACAAAAAAGCTCCGACCTGCTGCGCAGATCAAACGAAAATAAGAAAAATTAACAAAACTAATTGACTTTATAAGGTTTTCATAAGGGCGTTTTAATAAGCTGGGATGTGCGGCATAGCATTTTAGAATGTTACTGGTTCGAATCCGGTCGGGTACCAAAAACCCTGTAGTTTTAATAGCTACAGGGTTTATTTTTTGATTTTGCGTATATTAATATACTGATCTTTGATGATTTTCCACTGTCTCCGTGGTGGAATAAATCAATCTGATTTCTTGATATCATCGGCAGCATATTTCTTTTTGCTCTCGTCCATATCATTATCCTATGCGCCTATTTCCCGGAGAGCAGTTCATATTTTGCCGCTGCCTTTAATAGAAAATGCTTATTTTGCATGGCTTTTTGGGTAAGGCTTCGTTATGTTTGTCCTGCCCAAAATATAATCAGTAGATGTCTCGTAAAAATCTGCCAATACTAATAAATACTCAACTGGGATAGGTTGAAAACCCCTTTCATACCTTGAATATACTGTTTGTTGTATACCCAAAAGCTTCCCTATTTCTTCCTGTGACAACTCCTTGTCAACCCTTAAATCTTTTAGCCTTGGAAACAACATATATATCCTCCTCCTTAAGTACTTTTAGATTCTATTGACAGTATCATGAATACGTAGTATATTGGCAATATTAGAACTTAAAAGCACTAAAAGGGAAGATAAACATGGAGTTAAAAAAAGAAATAGAAAAGAGCTTCCCTAAAATTGAGAAGCTCTTTATAAAAGAAAAAATATTGGAATTTTCGCGAACTCTGCCTGATGATTTAGAAAAATATAATTTTGGATTAGGCACAATGATCCGTCTGAAATTATTGAGGCCCGAAAGCGTGCTTTATAGAAAGTTTGTTCAAAATGGTTTTACTGATAAAAACAAGATGACTATGGAAATTATCAAAGAATTTTATAACTTTAAATGCCGAAAAAAATAAATATCCTATGCTTTTGTCACCCCTCGTCGCTTTCCTCGCCGCAGGTGGCGATGTAGATTTCCTCGGTTTTCTGCTGTGCGGCTTTAAGAAGCTCTAGTGCTTGGGTCTGGCATTGCCAGAGAGTTCTGTACATTAGCTGGTAATTTGGCTCGGTATTGTTTGACATAGTTTTGTACCTCCTATAGTTGTCAATTATCAACTATTAAGTATATACTGTTGGCTATCAGATGTCAATTGCCGTTATTAGCGTATATCCTACCTTTAATTAAAGAAGTACACTTTATTAGAGGTGATTTGTAATGGCAAGAAGTTCAAAGGTTTCATTTAAGAATCGTGACAGATATCTCGAACTTGGTCTGAAGATTGCATACTACAGGAAAAGGGAGGGCATGACACAAGAGCAGCTTGCAGAAAAGGCATCAATCAGCAGGTCATTTCTTGGCGAAATAGAAGCGCCCAATATGGTAAAACCTCTATCGCTTGAGGTTTTGTTCAATATTGCTGATGCGCTGAAAATACCAGTTACAAAGCTTTTGGAGTTCAGAGACTGAAAATGTTTAAAGAAAAAAATACTCAGCAGAGCCACCGGCTCTGCTGAGTATTTCTAATTAATTTGCGGGGAGAAGCTCAATGCTCGTTCTAGGCTTCTTCGTCGTCCTCGTCCTCATCAAGGTCAAACTCCAGCATTTCGCCGCAGCTTGGGCACTGGATTGTGCCAAGTTCGAGAACGTCTTCGTCAACTGTTATTGTTTTGTCGCATGAGGGGCAGGTGACTTCAAAAAACATTGGTTCGTCGCAGCCGCTGCAGCAACCGCTGCGGCACTCGTCCTCGTCGTCGTCATATTCATCATATTCGTAGTCGTCGTCTTCATCTTCAAAGTACTCTTCGATGATGGCAAGATCGTCGCTAAGAGCGTCAATTTCTTCGCCAAGATCAAGTGAGTTTTCCTCAAGATCCTCTATATCGAGAGCTATGTCTTCAAGAATGTCTGCTATGCAGGAAAAAATCTTGCCTTCCTTGGACTCGGCATCAAGTCCCAGACCGTCCATCAGGCCTTTAAGATATGCAACTTTTTCGGGAGTGGTCATTTTGTCATCCTCCTTAAATGTTTGTGGTGATAGAACTTTTTCTTATGCTCTGGAGAGATACTCGCCAGTGCGTGTGTCAATTTTTATAACTTCGCCGGACTCGATGAAAAGGGGAACTTTAACCTCGGCGCCTGTTTCAAGAGTTGCAGGCTTTGTAGCGTTTGTCGCTGTGTTTCCCGCGAAGCCGGGGTCTGTTTCGGTGATGGCAAGCTCAACAAAAAGCGGCGGCTCAACCGAGAAAACCTTGCCCTTGTAGCTCATTACGGTGCAAACCATGTTTTCCTTAACAAACCTGAAGCCGTCAGACAGAACGCTTTTATCGATTGGCTCAAGCTCGTAAGTTTCCTGATCCATAAAATAGTATAACCCGGAATCCTCGTAACTATATTCCATGTTGCGGCGGTCTACCGTGGCGTTTTCAAATTTTGCGGTTGGGTTAAAGGATGTTTCAACAACGGAGCCGGTGATTACATTTCTGACCTTGGTGCGAACAAAGGCGGCGCCTTTGCCTGGCTTAACATGCTGGAATTCTATTACCTGCATTACGTTGCCGTCCATCTCAAATGTTACGCCGTTTCTGAATTCACCTGCTGATATCATGATAGGGTTCCTCCTACTTTATCTAAAAATTTGGAATTTAACTTAGTAAGTTTACACCAACTATGTTACTATTGCAAGACTTTTTATTAATCATACTGGCAAATATAGGCAGTCTTGCCGCTGTAAGTGCCCGGCAGCATATTTACGGGATCGCTTGTGTCGTTAAAGCACCACTGACCGCTTTTGTGGCTGCGCCACATGATGATGTTGTCCTCGTGGATTCCGTTGCTGTCGATAACGGAGGGTTCGCCTTCTTCCCAAACGGCATAGGTCATGATTTCGCCCGTAACGTAGTAAAGCTCGCCGTCCTGCTCCCTGTGCGCACCGATCCAGAGGAACTTTGCCTCGGTCGATTCCATAAGCGCTATTACCCGCTCCATCTCAGCGTCGTTCCTGATGGTTACAAGATGACCGCCAAGATCCTCGCATTTTTGAACCGCCTGCTCCCATGTCACATCCTCAATGAAGATTTGGTACGACGGGTCTTTTGAAGGCTCTTCGCTTTCCGTTACGGGAGACGGGGAAACAGTGGCATCGCTGACATTTTCATCGGACTGGTTTGGTGATGGAGACGGCGATGTATTGATTATCATCGAAGGGGATACGGGCGGAAGCGTTATATTGCCGGAGTTTTCGTCAGTATTGCAGCCTCTTAGCACGAAGATTGCGACGATGATTAATATGACGATAATCGCTGCGGGGAAAATCCACGTTTTGCTCTTTTTGGGCGGATTTCTAAACTCTTCAACATCAAGCTCGTCAGGCACAACGTGTCTTTCCTTCTTGATCTTTTTGGGCTTTACAGGCTCGGTTGGCTCAAAGTCCTTGTCCACTTTATAGTTTTTAACGGCACGAACTTCGTCCTCAGTTAATGGAAGAACAGGCGCAACGGCAGGAATTGCAGCGCTTTCGGGAAGCTCCGCAAGAGCTTTTCCGAGCTGCGCGGCGTTTGCGTAGCGGTTTTCCTTGTTGAACGAGATTGCCTTTAGTACAATATCGCCAAGCTCCCTGCAAGCGGTTTTCGGGTAGGCCGGCGCCTCGCCGTTCATTCTGCGCTGCAAGGCGGCGGCACGCTTTTCGGGTATCTGTGCGGATTCTCTTTCATCGTGAAACGGCATCACACCATCGTTTAACGCGGTGTATAAAACAAGGCCGATAGAGTAAACGTCGCTCTGCGGCACTGTTTCACCGTTCCAAAATTGCTCAGGAGCTATATATTCAAGAGCGCTGGGGCTCATGTCGCTGACGTTAAGCTCTGACACAGGGCCAAGGGCAAGAACGCTGTTTGTAACGCTTATGTTGTCGGGGCAGATGCAGCCGTGGGGCTGGTCATCTGTCGAGATCTCAAGCACAGCGTCGCATATCTGCGTTCCAAGAAGAATTGCCTCTCTTGGAGATATTCCGAATAGTGCGCCGGACAGGGTATTGTCTGGATCAAAAACATTGTTTAGCATGATATTTTCCTTTCGATTCGGAAAAGCTTTTTCTATTTGTAAATGATAACATACTTATATATCGTATATTTTAACACATCGGACGATAGCAAGTCAACATAATGTGCTTTTTGGGGCTTGCAGTTTTTTGTTATTCGCAATTAAAAAGCATTGACATTTCTCTTCTTCAATGCTATTATTACTTGGCATAAAATGCGCGAGTGGTGGAATTGGTAGACTCGCTGGCTTCAGGTGCCAGTGTTCGCAAGGACGTGGGGGTTCGAGTCCCCCCTCGCGCACCATAAAAAACGACAAGATTTTTTATCGAATCTTGTCGTTTTTTATGGCGGAGAGAATACCCGCAATATGATATAATAAAATTCTCATATTAAGACGATACGGTGAACGCAGAGTATTTATATAACGCATGGAACTTTATACAAAAATGTTCGTCTATATCTTTGAGGTGAGATTAATGAAAAAAACGCTAATAGCTGTTATTTTATTTGCAGTATGCTCTTTTTTACTTGTGTCATGTGGTAATTCATCAAAAGTAGTGATACCAACAGATAACATTACGAAGGTTAATATTTCGACCCAACCTTATTCCGATTCGTACGCAAGAGATTATATAGATTCTGAAAAAATTGCGGCTGTAATTGATTATTTATCTGGTCTTAGCTTAAAGGATGAATTTTCGGAAAACCCCGATGAGTATGCCGGTATGGCCTATATCATAACAATCAGTTACGAGGACGGAACAAGCGAGGTATATAATCATTTTGGAAATATGTTCTTTGGGCATATAAAAGATGATGCTATTCATTGGTATCGAATGCAGTATGATGAGGCAGAAGAGTTTAGTAACATCCTCCAAAAAAACGCAAGTGACGAATAGTATAAGCATAACCTACGCTCGTAATCGTTTTCTAAGATTCATATAAACTGGCCAATATCTCAAAAATCTGATTTGAATTGGCCTAAATCAAAATATCTAAATTAACCTATTATATTATGCCAAATCTTGCCGAGAGAAGCCAATTCTTGAAATGAATTGGTTTCTTTTGCTTTATCGTAATAAAATGGTTATAAAGTACGATAGATTAAGGTAAAACAACTAAGAGAAATAATTATAACGGATATGACCTGCATTTGTCTTTCGCATGAGACACGCTTAATAGTAAGAGAGATATCAAGAAAAATGTCACTAAAATTTGATTAAAATAGTTGCTCTTTGCGGAGGATAGGGGTATAATCAACTGTAAGCATATAAATGTGATTTGTATCACATATACGATTACTGCAAAGGAGTTGAATATATTGAGTGAGCTAATCAACCTTGACGAAGCACTGGGACGTTTGGGAGGAAATCTGGCGCTTTACAAGAAGCTTCTGGGACGTTTCCTCGAAAATACATATATTGACGAAATTAATAAGCAGCTTGATGCCGGCGACACAGAAACGGCAAAAGGCACTGTACACACGCTTAAGGGCGTAAGCGCGAACCTTTCATTAACCGATGTTAATGCCTGCAGCATTGCCATTGAGAGCAACCTGAAAAATGGTGAGGATTATTCCGATTCATTGAAAGCGCTTTGCGATGCCGTTGCCGCTACAGTTGTTGCGATAAATGAGCTTTAGACAAGCATATACACTTAATGAGAAGGTGGCCTAAGATAAATGAGAGACTTGGTATTAATCGTAGACGACGTTGAAATTAACCGATTGATTCTTAGTGAGATTTTAGCAGATAAATACGACATAGCCGTTGCCGCCGATGGCAGAGAGGCTCTCGATTATTTATATGGCGATAACACTCTGCCCAGCGCCATCCTGCTTGATATAGTAATGCCAGAGATGGACGGCTTTGAAGTGCTTGAGCAAATCCGCTCGAAGGAACTCACCAGAAAAATTCCGGTGCTTATAATTACCGCCTCCGAGTCCAGCGAAAACGAAACCCGTGGACTAAAAAGCGGCGCGCAGGATTACATACTCAAGCCGTTTAACGCAGAGGTTGTAAGAACACGAATTGACGCAAGCTTAAAGCTTCACAAATACCAGCATCAGCTTGAACAAATGGTTGAGGAAAAGACCAACGAGGTTACCCAAGTCTACAACCACACCCTTTCAGTTCTTGCAAGTATCATCGAATACAGAGACCTTGAATCCGGCGCCCATGTTCACAGAACAAGCCTTTTGGCCGATGCATTCTTTGAGCAGATGATGAAGATGGACAAATTTGAAAACGCCATCCCTTGCTCTCAGAAAAAGCAGTTCGTTCTTGCAACAGAGCTGCACGATATCGGAAAAATTGGCATTCCGGACAGCATTCTGCTAAAGCCGGGACGCCTCGAAGAAGACGAGTTTAACATTATAAAAACCCATACTACACTTGGCGGCAGCGTTGTTGACCGTATTGCAGAGGGGCTGAATGACAGTGATATGTACATGAAGTTCTGCAAAGAAATTTGCCTGCACCACCACGAGAGATGGGATGGCAAGGGCTACCCAATGGAGCTTGCGGGCGAGGATATTCCTATCTCCGCAAGAATTATGGCGCTTATTGATGTTTTTGATGCATTGGTGAACGCAAGAGTTTACAAGCCGGCTTTTTCATATGAAGAAGCGATTAAAATAATTGTCGAGGGAGCAGGAACCCAGTTTGACCCCAATCTGATGGAGGTTTTCCAAGCTGCAACCGATATCTTTATCGCAATCGAGATGGAAAATCAGGACTAAAAAGCTTTGCAGGCTGACTTCTTTTTGGAAGTCAGCCTGTTTTTATCTTGTTATACTATTTTCTTTTTTCAAGCTTCGTTGCAGCAGCGTTATAGCTTTGAGTCTGCGCAAGCCATACAATGCCGAGAGATAAGGGCACGAACGGATGCACCAAACCAAAAATACCGAGAAGTATTGCAACTAAAATCAAGGCAAGGATGACATTTGCTGTTGTGCGCATGCTGCGATAGGCGGCCTGCCCAATCATTTGACGCTCGGCTTCATCGCAGCTTTCGAACCATTCCTTTTGGAATTTCATGTCGTACACGCTGCCCCGTTTTTCAGGGCTCATTGACTTAGCCAGCTTTACGCAAGCGCTCTGAAGGGCGATGTTTGCAAATAGCGGCACGACGAAGATTCCAATGTGCCAAAGAGAATCTCTGCCTAAGCTCTGCGCAGAGCCACTTAAATAGATTGCGAAAAAGGTGAAGGCGAGGATCTGATAGATGCTCCCAAGATTAACTGATGTGTTAAGCAAATGATCTGCCTCATCATAAAGCTCCTCGTCCTCATCGGTCAGGCTAGAGGCCTTTTTGCGTGACAGCATATAGAATACCAGAGAAAGTCCAAGAAAAATCACTGTTTCTGCTGATAAAATGTATAACGCCCAGTTTTGCAAAAAAACGAAGAATGCTGAAAAGCCGTCTGCAATGCTGCCCTCAAATTTAACACTGCTGTATCCGAAAACTCCGCCGACCAGCGTGCAGCAAATCACAATAACTACGAATTTCCAAAACGTCCTTCTCTCTGATTTCTGTGTTTCCATTTTTATTCTCCTTCTTCGGTCAGGGCGAAGGCCTCTTCAACCGACACATTAAAATATTCTGCAATTTTAAGCGCCAAGGAAACGGAGGGGTTATAGTCCCCGCGCTCTATCAGGCTGATGGTCTGGCGTGATGCGCCGACCGCAGTGCCAAGCTCCTGCTGATTAATACCCGTTCTCGCCCTCAGCTCTTTCAGATGATTGACCAACGGCATATAATTCCTCCTTTGCAATCTATTTGCGTCAAAATGACAACTATTATTGTCAAAGTCATTATAACATTGACAACAATAGTTGTCAATAGGGGAGATAAAAAGAACTATCATTAAAAAATGACAGCTCTTCTTCGTATTATTCCGATAGCTTTTTTCTAACTTCGGCAATTGTTAAGTTATGCTCTCTTGCAAGCTCTGCCAGATCTTCATATTCAATCTTACTTTTCGTTTCGCCGAAGCCTTCGGCGGTTTTAATTCTGTACTGCCCAAGCTCAGACCGGGTTATTTGCGAGGTGCGTTCCATCGTGTGGCGCTTCCACAAACGGGTTCTGACGCCGAGCGTTGTTGTGTGGCGTAATACAAGGGCGGCGAATTTTTCCTCGTCAGCCGCTTCACAAAGGCAGGTGAGCATATATCCGGGGCGGTTCTTTTTCATTTGGATCGCAGTTGTGTAAGCATCCAATGCGCCGTTTTCGAGCAGAATTTCAAGCGCAAAGCCCAAGTCCTCACCCGTCATATCGTCAAGATTGCAGACTATCTCGCAAATTTCGTTTTCCTGCATTTTATGATTCTCCCATAAATACTCTGACGCAGTTGGCGGACGGAAAATCCTTTTTGCCCATGCCGTAGCCGATGCGCTCGGTTGTCATTATGGGCATTGCGCCGAATTCATCGGCGAAGTGCTTTAGAAGCGCAGCGCCGGTAGGAGTGCAAAGCTCGCCTTCAATGCTGCCGCCATAGCAGGGTACATCCCTTAGAATGTATGCCGTTGCAGGAGCAGGCACGGGCAATACGCCATGAGCGCACTGAACTTGACCGCTGCCGACATGAACGGGAGAGACAATAATTTTTTCTGCGCCAAGTTCCTCAATCAAGAGGCAGACGCCGACGATATCGGCAACTGCATCTATTGTTCCGACCTCGTGGAAGTGTATCTGGTCAATCGGCATTCCGTGAACGGCAGCTTCAGCCCCGGCAATCAGACCGTATACTGCAAGAGCATCGCTTTTTACCTTGTCCGATATTGCAAGTGAGCCAATAATGCTGCTAATTTCCGCCAAGTTCCTGTGATAGTGAGGATGGGCCGGGTCATCGTCATAGTCGTGATCGTGGTCAAGAAGACCGTGTGCAACTGCATCCTTGATTGCTACTGCGCTCTCGCCGTCATGCTCATGCATCTTGTATTGCGAAAGGCCTTCAAAGGTGTGGTCAAAATCGTGGTCACACTGACCGTGCAGGCTTTTATGTCCAAGGGCGACGTCAATGCTGCCCTCTTCAATTTCGTCAACCGTCACCGTGACGCTGGTGCCGGTGATGCCGCATTTAACGGCAGGAGCGCAGCTTATTTTTACTCTGGGTATGTTAAGGCCGTTCATTTTATCTATAAAGGCATCGGGCTCGGACAAAACTTCAAGCAATGCTGCCGTGAGCATATCGCCGGCGGCTCCCATTTTACATTCAATATAAAGTGTTTTCATTTTATAGCCTCCATCTGGTTTATTCTACTTGCGATGAACCCGGCGCCAAAGCCGTTATCTATATTTACGGTCGCAACGCCCGAAGCGCAGGAGTTTAGCATTGACAAAAGTGCCGCTACACCGCCGAAGCTCGCGCCATATCCAACGCTTGTCGGCACGGCGATTATAGGGCAGCTTGAAAGTCCGCCGATGACGCTTGCCAAAGCGCCCTCCATCCCGGCAACGGCAATGATTACACGGGCATTCTGCAAAATATCAAGCTTTGATAAAAGCCTGTGAAGTCCTGCGACGCCGACATCATAAAGCCTTGTGACATTGTTTCCAAGCACCTCGGCCGTAAGCGCCGCCTCTTCGCAAACGGGCATATCGCTTGTGCCGCCGCTTGCAACAACAATTTTGCCGACGAGAGGCTTTGCCTTATCCCGACTGATAATTCCGAATTGCGGCAGGGGATGATATTCCAAATCACAGATTTTGCGTAGGTTCCCAGCAGCCTCGGCGCAAAGCCTTGTAACGATGATGTCCCCGGCGCCGTTTTCGAGCATTTTGGACACTATGCCGCAAATTTGCTCCGGGGTTTTTCCTTCGCCATAGATAACCTCTCCCACGCCCTGGCGAACGCTGCGGTGGTTGTCAATTTTGGCGTAGCCCAAATCATCGAATGGGGCTGTTTTCATTTTATTAAGAGCCTCTTCGGGCGATAAATTGCCGTCACGAACGGCGGCGAGCATTTGGAGAGCCTCACTTTGGTTCATATTACTCCACCTCTGGGTGATAAATCAAGGCACACTTCGTCAAACCACGGCGAAAGCGCCGAACAGATTTCGCTGTGCAGGGAGAAAGCTAGTGCAAATTGCGCCTCGGGAAGCTGAAGTTTCGCTGTGGAGGCCAGCATCCTAACTCTCAAATCCGAAAAGCCCATTTTAAAAAGGGCGTTCTCAGCGCTTTCTATTTTTTCAAGTTTCCCGGCAGTTAGCTCCTCGTCGCAAGGCACTCGGGTGGCAAGGCATGAATATGCAGGCTTATCCCAAGTGAAAAGCGAGGCGGATTTTGAAAACCGGCGCACTTGCTCTTTTGTTATTTTAGCATCACGCAAGGGTGACATAACACCCTTTTCCTGCAAGGCGCGCATTCCGGGGCGGTCAGCGAAATTATCGCTGGCATTGCTGCCATCGAAAACCAGCGGATAGCCATCGGCCTTCGCATGACTGATTATATGGTCGAAAACCGCACATTTGCAATGGTAGCAACGGTCTTTTGCGTTTACAGAAATCTGCGGATTTGACAAAGCGTCA
>Ga0153972_1000382_pt1 | contig 13989 bp, 13 predicted proteins | sample TSGA056MetaG_FD_104732 | JGI IMG/M metagenome (GOLD analysis project Ga0153972, IMG submission 104732) | Attine ant fungus gardens microbial communities from Georgia, USA - TSGA056 MetaG | ecosystem: Host-associated > Fungi > Mycelium > Unclassified | place: USA: Georgia, George L Smith State...
CACAAAGCAATATCATAACGATTGGATACAATGTATAACTAAAAATAAAACCGAAAACTGAGCCAACCTACGATCAAGCGCCGCCCATTAAGGACAAAGGGGCGGCGCTTTTGCGTGGCGGCGAATGAAAGGGGGAATGCCCCAACAAAGCGGATGTTAAGCTAGGACAAAAAATTTACAAAACGAATGCAGCCATCCCGAATATCAGCGATGAGCCTGTTCATTTCCGGCCTGTCAAGCGTCAGCCTGCCTGCGCCGTTATCGCGGTAAAAAAGATGTTCACCGATATCCTTTGCGAAATTGATCAGCGTCTTTTCCTGTAATTCGATTGCGCACTCGTCCGTATGTGCGACGCGGCAGTAGAAAGCGAACCTGATCTCGATCCGTTCCGTCTCATACACCGTAACGCAGTCGATCAACGAGGTTATTTCCCCGGTGACGCCCGTAGCGGCGATAAAACGATATGGTACTTGCACATTCACTTTGTGTGCGACAGGATATTTGTTTTGTTTGCCGTTTAATCACCTCTTTCTTTCGTTATTTTAGTAGCTTGAACACTTCTATTTTAGCGAACAGGTGATTTTTTGCATAACTTTCGTTTCCGCACCCGCATAGCGGGTGGTTTTCTGTTTCGCACACTCTATGTGCTCAACTGGCTTAAGCCATGAAAAAAAGGATATCGCCCCCGTCAGGGACGCGATATCCTTTTCTGTAAGTTCTGGATTAGTTGAAGGCAACAACAATTTCTTTTGTCGTGCAAATTTCTAGCATGATTGGTTTCACACAAATTCCTTTTCACCGCTTCAAATCCGCAGACCCGTTGTGACGCCACCGTCAATGTGGATTACCTGTCCGGTTGTGTAATCGGCCTCATCCGCTACGAGCGACAAGATGATGTGTGAGATGTCTTTCGGGAGGCCGACTCGGCCCAAGGGTATGCTTTTGCCCAGCTTTTCGTACGCCTCGGGTGACATTCCTGCTGTCATGGGCGTTTCTACCAAACCGGGGGCTACGCAGTTTACTGTTATTTTGTAGCGAGCCAGTTCCATGGCGGCGGTTTTTGTCAGACTTACCACCCCCGCCTTAGAGGCGGCGTAGGCCGCTTGGCCTAAGTTCCCCAGATATGCCCCTGATGTGAGATTTACAATCCGGCCATAGCCCTGTCGGGTCATAGCCTCTTGGACGGCCTGGATGCAAAACAGGGTTCCTTTCAGGTTAATGTTCATAACCTGATCCCATTTTTCTTCTGTTAGCTTTTTTATGAAGCAGTCAAACAAAATGCCGGCGCAGTGTACCAGAATGTCAATGCGTCCGAAATGCTCCTCTGTCTTGGCGGCGGCTGCAAAAACATCGTCCCGCTTACTTACATCCCCTTTCAGGGAGATGCCCTCGCCGCCCTTTTCCTTGATCATGCGGATTGTTTCCTCGGCGTTGTCAAGCGCCAAATCCAGTGCCGCGATTTTCGCCCCTTGTTCGGCTAACAAGAGCGCCGTTTCGCGGCCAATTCCGCTTCCCGCGCCGGTAATAAGCGCCACTCTGTTTGTAACCGTCATATACTATATCCTCCAAGCATTTTTAATAGCCTCGAAATTCCGGCTTACGCTTTTCATTGAAAGCCGCGAGACCCTCGTTCAGGTCATAGGATTTCAAATGATTCCGCAAGTAAAGCAATTCCTGATGCAACGCCCCGGCCTGGGTCTGCTCCATGGCGTTGTTGGCAAGAGCCTTCATTTTGCCTAGTACCAGCGGACTTTTCATCGCCAGCTTTTCAATCAGCGCATCCACGGCAGCTACAAGCTCCCCATCGGGTACCACTTGATTTACAAGCCCATATTCCAGCATCACCGAAGCCGGGACGGAATCGCCCGTAAACATCAGATATTTCGCCCGATTCAGCCCGATCTTCCTTGGCAGTACGGCTGCACCGCCCGCGCCGGGCAAAATGCCGAAATTCGAGTGGGCATCGCCAATCTTCGCAGATTCCGCCGCGAGTATCAGATCACAGGCCATAACAAGCTCCAGCCCACCGGCTACCGCAAAACCGTTTACCGCCGCAATCACGGGCTTGGGGAACGCGCGAATCTGATTGAACACCTCGCTGATGCGCTCCAAAAAATCCTTCACACCCGGTGTTTTGTCTTCTAACGAGGATAAAATTTCTTTCAGATTTGCACCGGCGCAAAACGCCTTTCCAGCTCCGGTAAATACTACCGCTGTGATTTCCCCGTCACCCTCGGCGGCAGTCAACGCCTTTTCCATTTCATCCAGCATCTTCACTGTCAGGGCATTCATGTCTTTTGGCAAATTCAAGGTAATCCAAAGCCCCCGGCCCCGATGCTCCACGAGAACATTTTCAAAGACTAAGTTCATTTTTGAATCCCACCATTCATTATCCGTGGCGTTCCAAAATATGGATGCACATAACGGCTTCCTCAATGCCTAGGCTCCCACCGCCATTTTCTGCGAGACCAATTTTTGCCCCCTGTACCTGTCGGTCACCCGCTTCGTGGCGGAGCTGTTGCACAAGCTCGTATATCTGCGCCAGACCCGAAGCGCCGATTGGATGTCCCCTGCCCTCCAGACCACCGCTTGTATTCACGGGTCTTACTCCACCAAGACGTGTCGCGCCGGACTCCGCGTATTCGCCGCCCTTGCCAGGGGGGCAGAATCCCATGGCCTCGCACTGGTGCAGTTCGCCATAAGCCGTAGCGTCATGAAGCTCCGCCAGGTCTATGTCGTCAGGTGTAAGCCCCGCCTGCTTATATGCCTGGTTTGCGATGCGTTCGCCCAAATCCTCCCCGTCCAACTCCCGATCGGAGCCTTGACCGAGGACAGAGGCGCGAATTTTCACAGCCCGCTTGAGTCCTTTCTCTTTAAGAAATTTCTCCGAACAGAGGATCACGGCGGCGGCGCCGTCGCCTACGGGTGCACACATGGCGCGTGTCAGAGGGAAGGTGACAGCCGCGTCGTTCATGATTTCCTCCACCGACATGTCTTGCCTGTACTGAGCCTTGGGATTTAACGAGGCATGATAGTGATTCTTCGAGGATACAACCGCAAGTTGCCTTTGCGTTGTGCCATATTTGTTCATGTGCCAGCGAGCCATCATCGCGTAAGAATCCATGAAAATACTGCGCCCTGTACCCGGCGGGGTTTCGCCCCCAGGGATTTCAATGGTCAGATTTTCACCGTACCGCATCAGATTTGCAATTTGGTTGTCAAAATTGCTGACCTCCATGCAGCATGAATAGGCACCGAGAGACTTGGATTTATCCGGACAGGTGATTTTCTCGGATCCCACTGCAATCGCCACGTCCACTAGCCCGGCCTGAATGGCCGTCCAGGCCAGATGCATGCCGGTGGAGGCTCCGGCGCAGGCGTTTTCCACGTTCACCACCGGAATTTTATCAATACCAAGACTACGGAACACGATTTCGCCTCGGATAGAATGCTGATTGTCAAACATCCCCCAGAAGGTATTGGAAAAATAACCGGCCTGCAAATCCTCCTTCTGAAGCCCCGCATCGGCCAGCGTGTCAAGAATGACGGACTGGGCCATGGACTTCACGGTATCGTCCTTGTGCTTGCCGAATCGGTTCATGCCCACGCCGGCAATGTATACATCTTTCATGAAGATTTCAATCCTTTCATTTAAACGGGAACATAATAGTACATGCCCGCCTCATATTTCCGGGCAATTTCTTTTTTCATGCGCAAATGCTCAAGATGAGCGAATGTTTCGCCGCTTGCGAACCAAACCTGCCCCGGCGGGAATTCTTGAAACATGCCCTGCATAAAGTCCCAGGTGATAGTTTGGGTTATTTCATAAACCGTTTGTTTCCCATCCAAAACGGCGGCGCGTGCTTCCGCCAGACGTGCGGCGTGGTGAGCTATCAATTCGTCAATACGCTTTTCAGGCGTACGGATTTCCGAACCGTGGCCTGGAAACAGCACCGTCGCGCCTAACCGCTTCACCTGATCCAAATGAACAAGAAAGCTTTGTATGGAATCCGCTACACCCTCCCAGGCCACAATGTTCGGGGAAATTTCCTGCAAAATGTGGTCGCCGCAAAACAGGAAGCCGTGCTCCGGTTCGAACAGCCCCAGATGCCCGGGCGTATGGCCGAACAGCGATACCACACGCAAATTGTAGCTGCCGACCCGCAAAGTATCCCCTTCCGAAAGCGGGGAGAAATCCACATGGCTACCCGGCGCGTACTGGAAGGAGATGTGGTTCGAGGCGTCGAGCCACATCTCCTTCGGGATGCCGAAGCGAATACTCATAGCCTCTATATCCCGTATGTGGCCGTTTAGATTGATTGTGCGCATAAGCATACCGTCCGTGGCACTACAATAAACAGTATTGCTGTCCCGCTTCAGTCTTGTGGCCAGCCCACAGTGATCCACATGGGCATGGGTTATGAACACGTCGGTCTTTTCCAGCGGCAAAGCTGCCTGCTCCAGCGCCCGAAGGAGCGTGTTGTAACAAACTGGATGGTTTAAGCCTGTATCGATCAGCAGATTTCGTTCATCACCGACCACAAGGTAGGCGTTCAGCGGCTTTAGGACGGTATCCGGGAGCGGTACATGTATGCGGTAAATATTCGGGAATACGCTTTCCATAATAATCCCTTATCTCAATGCGAAATTAGTGTATTCATCGGGGTGGATGAGCATCTGGCGATCCACCTTGCCGGTGTCGGTTAGTGCAAGTGTTGTCAGATGGACGAAGCGTTCCGGCACCATATAGTGGGGGAGAATTCCCCGCAAAAACGTCCGTAGCTCCGCCTCATCGATGGAGTCCTCCGCCAGATAGTACCCGCAAATAGCATTGTTTCCCTCTTTATCACAGACAAAGGGCTTTGCCACACCACGCTGGATTTGCGGGTGCTGATTCATAGCCCCTTCCACCTGGGGCAACTCAATGCGGAAGCCGTGAATGTTCACCATCAGGTCGCCGCGCTTTTCATAAATCCACGCACCGTCCTGCTGCACCTTTACAATGTCCCCAGTGTGGTAAAGCCTGGCATAACGCGGCTCGTCTGAAAAGGGGTTTACAGTAAATTTCTTCGCCGTCAGCTCCGGGTTGTCCAGATACCCCACCGCCAGCTGCGGTCCGGCACAGCAAATCTCACCAAAAGTGCCGGGAGCCGCCGGCCGCCCGTCTTCCCCCACGGCGTACACCTTCATGTGGGGGATTGGGATGCCAAGGGGGTATTCCTCGGCATAGCTGTCGATTCTGTGGAGCAGTACAACCCCGGCCTCCGAACAGCCATAAACACCAAGAATATCATAATCTGCCTTATCAAGGCCGAACACTTTCTCCCCGCCATTCAAAAGTAAGCGCAAACGGGGCGGCCTATCATTACGCTGGACGAAACGGCGGGCGAAATGGGGCGGCAGGAACGCGACGGTGACATCGTTTTCCCTATAGTAGGCAGTGATTTTGTCCAAATCCCGGCGATACTCCCGTGGCAGGACTGCCAAGGTGCCGCCCGCCGATAGGATCGGAAATACCTGAAACGGAGCCGCCATGAAAGAAAATCCGCCCATAAACGCTTGAATGTCGCTAGCCCGCAAGCCCATATGCGCTCGGAGCATGTTCTGTGCGGCAATTGCACCCTGCTGAATCATCACGCCCTTGGGCGCGCCCGTGGAACCGGAGGTAAAGATGATCACCGCCAGATCCTCTGGCTTTCCTGGCGGCAGGCCTTCGTTTTGCAATGCCTCTTCTTCTGTCAGAAAGCCTTGGAGCATTACTTCGTCCATAACGAACTTGCTCTTAGTGTTTTCAATGATATATGCGTTCAGATGGGCGGGAGCCCGCTCGTCTAAGTAGGCGAAAGCGGCCCGCGCCTTCCATAAGCCAACAATGGAGATGATAACCGAAACGGGATCAGCGATTTTCAGAATCACCAAATCATCAGGCAGGACTGCCCGTCTGACAAGCGCCTTCCCCACCCGATCCGACATTTCGTTCAGTTCGCCGTAGGTAAGGACTCGCCCATCACGTTTCACGGCGATTTTAGACTGAAACCGATCGCTGTTTCGCCGGAGAATGCTGCAAAAAATTTCCTCATTCACAGGGTCGTATACATTTTTTGACATCATGGGCATGCCCTCCCATTTAAATCCGACTGCCTGTATTCGTGCCGTAACAGAGTTATTTCTGTGCCACGACATACTTTTCTCGCAGGGTGCGAATGGCCGCATCGTCTAGTCCTACGATTTCCTTTAAAATCTCGTCCGTGTTGGCTCCGGGAAGCGCCCCACCGGAGAAAACCTGCTGGGGCTTGTTTTTAAATTTGGGTACCGGTGCCACGGATTTGATATTCTTTTCATGGATGGGAGAATAGATTTCGATGATATCCTCCCGCGCCTTGTAATGGGAATTTTCCATCATGTCGGCGTAGTTCATGAGGGGCGTACATGGAACCTGCGCATCGTTGAAGGTTTTTTCCAACTCGGCGGCGGTATGCTGGAGACAGTAGTCCCGGACGGCCTGGACAAACCTTTCGGCGATCTTGCCGTGGGATTTCATCACGATCTGAATCTCCTTAAAGTCTGGGTCATCGCCGAGACCTATAATTTTGAGTCCTCTTTTGAGAGGGCCGGTACCCATCATGCCGATGGTAATGTACTTGTCATCCTTTGTACGGTAGAAGGAATCCCCCGCAATGTACGCGTCCATATCGGCCACCCGCTGAGCCTCCGTGCCATCGTTGAAGCCCTGCGCCGAAAAGTGCCATTGCAAACGAAGGGCGCTTTCATACAGCGAGACATCAATGCTTTCGCCCTTGCCGGTTTTTATTGCGTTAATGTGCGCCGCCAGGGTTGACCATGCCGCCATAAGACCCGTGGTGTAGTCGCAGCTGTAAGGCCGCATGTACGCGGGCTGGCCTGGCTCTGGCAGGCCGTTAAACTGAACAATACCGCCAAAGGATTGACCGATAAAATCATACGCCGCCCGGCGGACATATTCCGGATCGCCGGTCTGACCGAAACCGGAGATATGAGTAATAATGAGCTTGGGGTTAACGGACCACAGCTTTTCGTCTGTCCAGCCCCATTTATCCACAGTTCCGGCCTTGAAGGATTCGATATATACGTCCGCCCATTTCATCAGTGCTTCAAACACAGGGGCGGCTTCGGGCATCCCGTTGTCAAGGAGCATGGTTTTCATATTTTTGCGCTCCGTCGCCCAGCCGTAGGGCCATGTACGAGCCACATCCAGAACGTTCGGATTTTCTATAAAAATCACTTCCGCACCGTTTTCGGCGAATAGCTCTGCAGTAAACGGCCCTGCAACGCCGGCGGCGGTGGCCACAACCTTTAATCCGGCTAGATTACCAAATTTTGGATTAGGCATTTTTACTCCTCCTTCTGTTTATTCAAGGATAACATCCAGTGCATACAGCGCGGCACCAATCGCACCCACAATCTGCGGATCCTCCGGTACGAAGATTTTTTCCCCGATAGCCCGCTCCAGATGATAGACCACGCCCTTGTTTTTGGCGACGCCGCCGCTCATGAACACAGCAGGCCTGACCCCGGCTAGCTTGGAAAGGCCGCTGACCCGCTCCGCAATTGCGTGATGGATACCGGCTAATATGTCAATTTTCTTCATGCCCTTCGCCACAAGGGAAATGACCTCCGATTCGGCGAAAACAACGCAAGTGCTGCTGACCTTGGCCTGGTTTTGTGATTGGAGCGACAACGCGCCGGCGTCCTTCAGTGGGATTCCCAGAGCCGCGCTCATAACCTCAATGAAACGGCCCGTTCCGGCGGCACATTTGTCATTCATAACGAAGTTGTGCACGATGCCGCTGTCCTCCAAGGCAATCACCTTGCTGTCCTGTCCTCCGATATCGATGATGGTGCGCACCTCAGGGTTCAGAAAGTGAGCCCCCCGGGCGTGACAGCTGATTTCTGTTACATTTTTGTCGCCAAAGCCCGGCAGCGCACGCCCATAGCCCGTGCTGACGCTGTAGTCCACATCGTCCGGGGTAATGCCCGCCTTGGACATGGCCGTAATCAAGCACTGCTTCGCCGCCGCCTCATCCACGATAATCCCCCGTTGAACGACCTCGCTGGAGAGAATCCGCTTTTTCGAGTCCATGACGACCACCTTGGCGGAAAGCGAACCAATATCAATGCCAACAACTATCTGCGTCTTCATGCTTCCTTAGTCTCCTTGCTTTCCTTTTCTTCTTGCGTCGATGACCTCCAGCAAGCCCTGCACCCGAGTGTCGAACTGTGCTTCGTTAAAGAAGGCATCGTCCACAAAGTCGCCCTGTACGTAGGTAATCGGCACGCCTAGCCGCCGCGCGATATAGTCAGCCCGGTCATGGTTTGTACCCGATTGCAGCCGACAGGTGTGAGCCTCCCACACGATGATGCCGTCGACGTCCAAATCCTTTACAATCCGCCAGTCAGACATAGAAGGAGCCATATTATTGTCTGTGGTGTACCCGCAGCTAATTGGCGCATAAGCAAGGGATTCCAGCGGCTTGTCGGGATCAATCTCCTCTGGGAAGGGGAAGAACATATAGTCATATGTGCCGCCCACGACGTTGACGCCCATTTTGGCCATCTTCTCCGCCATGTAGCCCAACCGTGACCAGTACATGGCCCCGATCCAATAAATGCGGTACTTTTCCTTCTTCACGCCGCCGATGCCCTTTGCCGCCCGGTCTTCACACTCCTTGACCACCTGATCCAGCAGTACCGGAGCCTCAGGCATACCATGCAGGATCGTGAAGGCGGAAAACGTGGATAATACATCAAAATAAGTTAGGGGCGCGGGCTTCATCTTGAGCAGGTTCCGAAGCTTTTCACGCATGGCGGCAGACTGCTTCAGATAAGTCATGACCGTCTTGAGATTCTCCCAGTCATAGGGTCTGCCAGTTATCTTTTCAATGAAGCCGACCATTTCCTTCAGCTGCTCCACCACATGATCCATCTCGGGCTGCCACTCACTCTTGTCAAAGACGCGGCGGGTGTACACGGTGTGGGTGGGGATATTCAAATAACGGCTGAGCAAATCGCCCCAGGTGTTCCCGGCGCTGCAGCAGTCAGTATTAAAGTAGGCTGTAGGCAAAGGAGCCATAATTTTTTTCAGGTCAAAACTCTTATCATACGGGTAATCCCCTTTAAGAATTCTGGATGCGCCGATGTGAAAGCGCGCGTATGAGCAGGATTCATCCAAAAAGCCAAAATCAGCGGCAGCATCCTTGGCATATGGGAATTTTTTAGCGCCCATACGGGCCGACATAGCATCGGCAAACACATAGTTGAGACCCGCCGCGCGAATGAGTGGAAAATACGCAATGCCCTCGCCCCAAGCGGTAGGCAGGCCCTTTTCGGAATCACTCCAGCACTTTTCGTAATAGGCCTCAACCGCCTCGCCCACTTTTTTCGTGGACAGAACCCGGTTGTGAAATCTTTCCTTGGTTTCCATATTCTCAACCCCTTTCTGGTTATCCAGCGTTTTTCGCTTGAATCATTTCAACAAATGCCTGCATCTTCGTCCTGATTTGCTCCAAGGAGATCATCTCATGCTCAGATTCAATGAGAATGTGATCCATTCCGCCCTCGGGCAGGGTTTGCTTTTGGTAGATATACGCAAAGTTCTGATGTTCACAGAACTTAGGTTGCAGGATGATGACACCCTTCGCGCCGGATGCCTTTGATTGGCGCAGGAGATATTCGTCCCAATGGTTGCTGGGGTGCATCCTGGAAATGCAGTCCGGCTCTATCACCCGGAAGCGGTCAATGAGGGCATCCATGGGGTCGCCGTCCGGACATGCATCTTTTGCGTAGTAGCGGAAACCGGTATGCAGGTCATCATCGATCACGATTCCGCCCATCTCCTCAATCATATCAAGAATCTCAATCTTGGGTGCATGGCACAGGTGCCCGGACAGGAACACGGGAACCCCCTGGCGCTGGGGGGGAGTTACCTGCTCCAGCTCCGCGATTAAGCTTTCCAGCAGCTTGCTGTGTTCCTCTTTGGGCATAATCATGGAAGCCATGACAACAGCCTGCATGTCCCTTGCCCGGATGAGACCCGGTTCATTCCTGCGCATCTCATGGAGCTTGCGCAGAAGCGCGCGGTTATGATTGTAGACCTTGATGCTGTTGCGCAGATCGTTATCCGAGATGGTTTTTCCGGCGATGGCTTCTACCTGACCTTTCAGCTTTTTAAAGTCCACCATCAGGTCGGCTCGGTTGCGATCCTTGGACAAATCCAGGCTGGGCTGGAACAAATACAGGTGTGGCTGCGGGAAGTTCCGCAGATATTTCCGCTGCGCCTGTACCAGCTGGATACAGATATCGGTGATGATCATGCCGTCAAACATCTTCATGTTGCCCTTTGCGCCCATGTCGATAAGACTTCTGCTGTATCCGCAATAGGACGGATATATGTAACTATAGCCCTCGACGATGGAGTCACTGCCCTCCTGTAAACCGAAGGGAAGCATCCCTGCCGCGTGGACAAATTCCTCCGGAAAATGGTAAACGCCGATGGCAACCACTTTTTTGTCCGGATTATTTGCTTTCCAGTTCGCAATCCAACCATACGGATCGTTGCGAATCTCAATAAATGTGTCTAATATAGCTTGCACTGTTAAGCTCCTTTCTGAAAAGGCTGGTTGCTACGTATTGTCACCACAATTCATAGCAACCGCCATTATTTCATAGGTAGGATAGCAATTAGCCGGGGAAAGACAGCGCGCCGTTGACGCTGAATACAGAGCCGGTGATTTTGTCGCTTTCGGGGGAAACGAAATATGTAACCGCTTCCGCCACGTCCTCAACCTGCGGGATGCCGAGAACCGCGCGATCCCGTACCTTGGCGAAAATGTTGGCCGCGCCTGTTTCGGTTTCCACCTGCCGCTGGGCGGGTGTGTTTTCGATAAGAGTGATGCAGATGGTGTTGTGCCGGATGCCGTAGCGAGCGTTTTCCTTGCCCATTACCTTACCGAGGGTAATCAGCATGGACGCGGCCCCGCCGATAAAGGCCTCTTTGGGGGTTGGTGTGCGACCCGCGTCACTGGTGATGACCGCGACTTTGCCGTAGCCGTTTTTCTTCATGTGCTCATGCAATGCGTAGACCGGATACAGCCGCGCCCAGACATGCACCTTTTGATTCCCTTCAAAATCCACCTTAGGATCAAACGTATAGGCTGGTTTGGCGTAATGGGCATTGGCCGCGCCGCAGGCCACCAGAATTTCGATCTTGCCCATTTGGGCGATGGCTTCATCGGTCGCTTTCACAACTGCATCGTAGTCGTACAAATCCACCTTAACCGCGATTGCTTTCACGTTGCTTTCCGCCTCAATTTCTGCCGCGACCTTCTTGGCTCCTTCCAGATTGTAATCGGCCACAACGATGTTCGCCCCGCAGGTTCCTAGCTTTTTGGCGATTGTCATTCCTATTCCGTCTGCCGATCCCGTAACCAGTGCCGTCTTGCCTTTTAAATCTGTAATCATTGTAATCGCTCCTTTTTATTAATTTTGTGAAAACTTTCCGATTCCCATCGCGCTTTTATTTTTCTCTTCAATAATGATAATATAGTCTAATTTGATTCATTCGTCAATATTCTTATTAGACAAATTTTAGAGTGGAATTTTATGAAAAAACCTTGACATTTTCGTCAAGGTTGATTATGATGGCATTCAAACTCACATATTTATATTTTCGGAGGGATACGGTAATGGCAAATGACAGGAAATCGATGCGAATCGAAAAGAGAAAAGCGGAGACCAAATACAAAATCATCCGCTCCGCAATGGAGCTTTTCACGGAGCTTGGATACTCCAAAACGACTGTAAACTTGATCACGGAGCGGGCGGACATTGGGTATGGCACTTTTTACCAGCACTTCGCTAACAAATCAGATCTGCTCAGTAGACTGAGCGACGAAGCGTGTGACAATATTAAAAACTATTTCCAACCAGCCGATCAAAAACTCACGTTCCAAAAAAACGTCGAATACGGCATCCGCTGTGTCTTCGAATGCTACATCGCCAACCGGGATTTGTTCATCGTCCTACAAAACGCCATGCTGGTGGATGAGGTGTTTAAAGACTATTGGAATCGCATTCAAACAAGTCTTTTTGGCAGTGTTTCCAAAGAAATCATGCGGTTTATTAAAAAAAGAACCAACCGTGTTGTACAGGTAGAAGAAATCAGCAGAGCCATTACCTACATGCTGGACGGTTATGCCAACTATGTTATTATGCAGTCAGATGCGGCACCGGATGTGGAATACATATCTCTGATGCTGGCAGACCTCTGCTTACACGCCATTTCGGGCTTTGACAGCGCGGAGAGCACCGCAATATAAGCATAAAAACCATCTGCGATACTCGGCATGAGCAAAGCAAACATTAACATATAGCACAAAAAAACTGAACACGCTGTGGATAAGTCAGGAAATATCGGTACTCTCCGTGTTTATTGACGCATACAACAAATACGGCGACACTAAGCTAAAATACCGCATTACGGTTACGCATAAAACGAAACATCAAAACATTTGCACAACTTTCATAATTTCCCTTTCAGCATCTTGGATTATCTTTAAAAGAAGCTATTGTGCCACTCCTAACTGAAATTGGATGACCCCAAAATTGAGTTTTATACAACAATTAAAACGCTGTAAAGCCGATTACAGCCAACCAGCAAAGATAGGAGAGTTATGCTCAATTCTTTCATTATGTCAGGCACACTGTCTGCGGCGATATAATTAAAATGGAATATGGGGAAGCCAGAATTGCAAACTAAACATATCCTATGCTTTGACAGTGATGATTGCATTGATATGCAGAGTATTTATATTTTTTACGGGAGTGTTATAATGAATTTTCCTATTGATTTTATGGGAGCAGTTAAAGATCAAACATTAAGAACTCTTTGGAGCTTAAACAATGTTATTGATAGCATCCCGGATTCTTATTGGGAAAAAGAATATTGCGAAATGCCATTATGGAAGCATGTTTATCACACGTTACATTCTCTTGATATGTGGTATATCAATCCTATAGTCTACGATGAGCCGCTATTTCACACCGAAGGTTTGAATGACCTCGACATTAAAACAGACGGGTATTTATCAAGAGAGTTAATAAAGGAATATTATTCACAAATTAGAGAAAAAATCACTTCATATTTAGATAGGCTAAACGATGAATGCTTGTTAGAAACACCACCAAAATGCCCATATACAAGATTTAACCTTATTCTTGCGCAGCATAGGCATCTAGATATGCACATTGGAATGTTAATGGGCTATGTGATTGCAGGGGAAGGATTGTGGCCTCGCGTTATGGGTCTACAATCGGAACTTCCAGTTGATGAATACCCTAAATACTTTTGACCGTAGTGCAAGCGCTTTCTGCATTTAGGGGAGCAGCTTCCATCGTTCCATTAAAATATCCTTATCAGCCTAAACCCAACGGTTAAAAGCTGTTTTAGGGGTGGGTAGGGGTAACCCCTTGCCGCCCCTCAAAATGGAGTTTTAGGCGTGACAAAAACCTGTAACTACGCCATTTACAAGCTGTAAAAAAGTGCTAAATATCTACATTCCGCCGTTACGCTTTTACTTTGACGTTGTTTTGGGCGGGTGGTTCTGGTACAATAAAAGTAAATTTCTTAGCTCGTCTGTGGGCGATATCGTGAGCGAACGATATTTAATATTTGTACAGTAAAGGAGCGTTACTATGAAAAAAGCTAAGACACTATTTTTTTCTCTGATAGCCCTTGTTATGCTGTTCATGGTCGGTTGTACTAATTCATCCACACCCGACGATAATCAATCAAAATCGGAGGAGATTTTGATAAGCGTTGACTATGCGCCTGATGAGATTTCTGGCGAGTATAATTCTTTTGATGAGGAGTACAATGGATATGAAGCTGAAAGAATTATACTCCGTACAAATATAGCGGCAAAAGATTTTAAGTTTATCGAAATCGGTTATAAA
>Ga0153972_1000386_pt1 | contig 13940 bp, 16 predicted proteins | sample TSGA056MetaG_FD_104732 | JGI IMG/M metagenome (GOLD analysis project Ga0153972, IMG submission 104732) | Attine ant fungus gardens microbial communities from Georgia, USA - TSGA056 MetaG | ecosystem: Host-associated > Fungi > Mycelium > Unclassified | place: USA: Georgia, George L Smith State...
ATTGTCGGCGGTGGTTTTCATGGTAAATCAACCCTTTTGCGCGCCTTGGAAATGGGTGTATATAACCATATCGGCGGTGACGGCCGGGAATTGGTAATTACCGACAATAGCGCCCTTAAGCTCCGGGCCGAAGACTCCCGCTATATCAGCAATGTGGATATTTCCCTGTTTATCAACCATTTGCCGGGTAAAGAAGACACCTCCGCTTTCTCTACCTTAAATGCCAGCGGGAGCACTTCCCAGGCTGCCAATGTCATCGAAGGTCTGGAAGCCGGCACCACACTGTTTTTAATTGATGAGGATACCTCCGCCACCAATTTTATGATTCGGGATGAATTAATGCAAAGTGTGGTCAGTGACCAAGAAGAACCCATCACTCCTTTTATCAGGCGAGTTCGGGCTTTGTATGAAAAATCAGGGATTTCCTCCATAATTGTAGCCGGAAGCTCCGGTTCCTTTTTTCACGAAGCGGATTCCATCCTGCAGATGAAAGAATATATTCCTATAGACATTACCACAAAAGCCAAGGAACGGGCTGCCGCCTTCACTCCTTCGGCCAATCGGGAATTGACATACCGGATGCCACAAAATAAGCGTTGTCCCAAAGCCACTCCATCCCTGACCCATAATGAACGGGTAAAGATCAAGGTAACCGGGAAAGACGTGATCCAGCTGAATCAGACCTTAGTTGACCTGCGTTATCTGGAACAGCTTACCGATCCGGAACAGTTATGGACATTGGCATATCTGTTGGAATATGCAGCAAAAAAGATTATGAAGAAAGAACTTACTTTATCCCAGGTAGTGGATAAACTGGAAGAGCTTCTGGATGAAAAAGGACTCCCCATACTTTCACCGGTTCATTATCTTCCCGCTAATCTATGCCGGCCAAGGCGCCAGGAAATCCATGCCTGCTTTAACCGATGCCGGGATCTCATGTTCTCATAAGAAGTTTTCGGGCCAAGGACAGGACCAAAGCACCGGGCCCTTGCCGGTGCTGCCCTGTTTAAATACCCTGCCCATAGTTAAGACAGCCTGTGAATTAAAATAGAAGCCCTGTTAATTGCCTGATTGTCTACTCCTGTACCTACAAGATAGTCATCCGTAGAAGATTTATTGATCAGGACTACCGTGGAATCTGCTTCTATTTCAGCAATAAACATACCGGTTACTTGCAGTCTTTCCGTATCTGCCAACCCATCGGAATATATACCGAAAAAGGAAAACGGATGCTCTGTACCGTTTATGTCCACCGCATATGACACATTCAGCAAGCCGATGACCGGGCGCACACAAATTACATAATCAATCCGGTATATTCCGCCCATTTTAACGATAATCGTGGAGGTATTACGGGTAAATTCAAAATCCCCTGATTGGTAATCCAAGAGAAAGTTCACTTCACCGTTTGGCGGGACATTTTGCAAACCGCCAATATAAACCGCATTAAAATATACCGCCTCCACTCCCGGTCCGGATTCGCCCTGGGGGCCTTGCGGACCTTGTATTCCCTGCGGTCCGGCCGGGCCGCGGGGGCCAGCTTCACCCTGAGGCCCGATAGGACCTTGTGGACCCGACGAACCTCTTGGGCCCGGAATGCCCGGAACTCCCTGAGACCCCCTTGGCCCTTGGGGACCGGAACTGCTGCAATAATTCAGACGGCCGTCAATATCGGAATTTCTCATCTCACTCTCCAGAAATCATATTCTCATATTTATATTATGCTTGACTGCCTATTCAAGTTCACATATGTATAAGTGTTTTCCATATATAACGACATATTTCAAATTTATGTCGTTTCCCTGTTCGCGTAATTTAAGCGAACTGCTGTCAGGCAATATTTTTATCCTTTATGACACCAAAGCAAAAAGGCTCTCTTTCCATCCTATGTATCTGAAATTTTTACGTGATAAATAGTAAGCGAAAAGTAATCCGGCGTATTGTGCAAAGGCGGCGGTATCAGCCTGTTAGCTGATTTTGTTTTGAACAAATCCATTTTGACTGAACAGGAGCAGAACGAAATCCTGTCCGCATGATTTCAAAGCTGCCATTCTGGAACATCTGCAAAAATATTTATTATATGACGCGCTGTTGTCATATTATGTGTGATAAAATAAATGAAAAATCATCATTGAGCGCAAAAGCCTTTCTTACGACCGAACAGCGTATCCCGGGGGTAGGCAATGGTGTTTTACAGGACATTCTATGGAATGCTAACATACATCCAAAAAAGAAACTGCAAGATATTAAGGACAAAGAAAAAGAAAAGCTGTTTAACAGCGTCAAATCTACCATAATGGCTATGAGGATGCAAGGCGGGCGTGATACCGAACGGGATTTGTTCGGCTGTAAAGGCGGATATAAAACTATCCTCTCTGCTAATACGTTAAAATATCCTTATCCGGCTTGCGGAAGTGGATTGATACGGGAAGCGTATATGGGCGGAAATATTTACTTTTGCCCGACTTGTCAGCCAAAGGAGGAAAATTGATATGACTTCATGCGAAATCTTAAAAAACATTGACGATGGCGCGATTTTTTATCTTGATTTTTCGGCGACGCGGAACATATGGAATCCATGGATACGGTGTATACCGTATGAATCGCGGAAATAAAGTTGTCAGGTTTGCCGATTTGGTAGCTGCTCCACTTAAAGAGAATCCGTGAGCTTCTTCATGGAAAAGATTATGTTGTGCCGCCACCATTTTATCCGGCAAATTTATTATATCAATCACTTGGTTTTCAAGTTTAATATCTTCTCGGAATTAGCATCGTTCGATACTAATTCCGAGAAGATATTGATATCCCTTTGATAAGAGCCATCCAGCACTTCATACATGTTGGAAGGATTTATCTGCGCCATAAATGAGTGGATGTAGCCGCAATAGATATATACCTTACCGTCATCATCCACTAACACGCCCGGATCGATAAAAATCCCTTCCTGTAAATCCTTTTCCTCACTATCCGGAACCTGATATTGCGAAATCAGCCGAAACGGTCCTTCCGGATGATCACTGACCGCCACACAGCCTCTGGAACCAATTATATAAGCATATAAATAGTATTTACCATCCTTCTCCACAACATCGGGAGCATATAATTCTCGTTCCGTCCAGGCTGAGGTATCCGAATCATGGTTCCTGTCAGTCTTTGTATAGAATGCATCTCCATGGCAGACCCAGTCATTTAAATTATCAACCGAAGCTTACCATACCTTCAGTTTAAAGTCACAAAAATCTTCGGAAGCAACTCTGTCATGCGAACCATAGATATATACCCTGTCCTTAAATACTCTAGGTTCGCCGTCGGGAATATATTCCCATTTAGGTAAATATGGATTGGACATTTAAGCTATATCTCCTTTTACTATTAGATTAGTCCCGGAAACTCCGAGCACTATATATTTTCCGCTTTATTGGATCCAGCGGCTTCGACCAAGAATGGTTAAGGGATAATTTAATATGATGATACCACCTCCACAGCATATGCACCAAAAGATCCGGTCTGAAATTCCAGACACCACATGGGTTTTCCGCTTTTACCGTACCTGAACCTCGGCTGAATAGGATTTGAATCCGGCTCCTAATTCATTACATAAACAAAAGCTTAGCAATGCCGGATGCTTTTTATGCAGCCAAACAGGAGCAGGACGGGTAGGTATATCCAGCAAAACATCAATTTCATACTCCCGGCATAAGTCCATCACCTTATCCAGCCAATCAAATTCAAAAATACCATCCGCCGGTTCAATGCTGTCCCATGCTAAATGGGCAATCCGAATTAATTGAAACCCGCTTTTTCATTAAGGAAATATCCTGTAACCATCTGTCTTCCGGCCAATCATGAGGATGATAGTTTACACCCACATACAATTTTTCACTACTGAACATAGAAAATCTCACTTTCAACATATTCCTGTACATCTTATAACGGTCGAGCAGACTTACTCGACCGTTATAGTTGTTCTCACCTAATCTGTTTTATTCTTCCATCAGAGAAACTCTTTCTTTTATAATATCACTCAGGATTTTCCCCGCTTTAGCCATGTCCGCTGCTTCAAGATCCGCAAGCATTTTATCATATGTAGCGTCAAAATCTGCCTCGCTGCAGATGACACTGCTGATCAGTCCTGCCCATGCAATCTTTTCCAGCTGCTGGTTAATCTCATTATACTCCGCCGGCTTCGCATATGCCCAGGCGGGAGAATATAGAGGAATCTCAAACTCATCCGGCTGCGGGAAGATATCGATTAACAATTCTACATTCCATGCTTCACAAGCCCGTTACATATTAGTACAATTTCTCCATCCATTATAATTCTTTTCGTGTTGGTACCACATCCGTGCAGGAGCTCATCCATACTCTGTTTATGTAAGTCATCATTGCTATTATGCTCTTTATCACTGATTACCACAACACAGTACGGTCCTTTATTTAGCTCTAAGTTATAATGATAGTATTTTCTCCCCTTCCATCCGCCATCTCCTGAAATATCCTGTTCCTTAAATAGATAACCAGCACACCAACAGGCTCCTGGTACTTTGTGCTGAGCAGTCTTGACATAGCGAAGTATTCTTCCCGTGGAAACCCGCTGAATTGCATACACCAGACAACAAGGCCTCTCTTGCTTACAACTTCCTGATAGCTTACATAGTTTTTTTCGCAATCTGTTCTAATTCAGTATTAAAGTAAAAATACTCAGACACAAAAATAACCCTATTTAGTTCTTCAATGAGATGCTTCTTCATAGCATCTATTTCATCTGCCACAGCGTCCTCTTCCTGTTGAAGAAGTATATCACTCATACTTTGTATTAAATATACTTCTGTAATTAACATTGGAATTACTCCACATAACAGATAGATGGTTACTAATCGATATATCAGCTTAATTCCAAATATTCTTTTTAGAACTCCCTTTATCCCTATTATAATCTTGCTCATATATGATACCCATTATCATCTCTATTGCTTATTAATCATTATTCAGATTAAAATTATTGATTATTCAGCTTGAAGAGTTTCTTCCAGCGGCACTTCTTCCCGCAGTACCGCTTGCACCAGGTAACGTTTATCATCCTGATTGGCAACACAGGTTGATAAGGTAATAATTGTTTCTTCACCGGTCACGATGCTCTCCCGGTTGATATTGGCGGCGGAATCCTTATTCTCATAAATTGCCGCAAGGTAATTGGCATAAACATCTTCATCGGCAAAATCAAAGCTTTGTAATAAATGTCGGTCATCATACTTATAAGCGGCAAAAATTTCGTAATATAAGGTCCGGTCCGGTAAAAAAATAATTACTTGATTATTTTCCGTAAAAAAATCTTTGTCTGCAAAATTATGGAGTCCGGCAAACATCGTCCCATTTTTCATATTATGACCATAGAGTACCGTATTGTTGTCGGTGAAGTCCTTGGAATTCAGATTTTCCGTATAAATACATCCGGGATATCCTTTGGTTCCATCCATATTGTAGTTCAGGTAATAGGTGTCGTTGGTGGGATGTCTGAGGATGGGATAATCAATGGCTGTGCCGGGAACTTCAATCCAGGCATACACATCCTTGTTTTTTCCCCATAAGGCTTCGAAATCAATTGTCCGTTCTGTTCTTTTTACCAAATCAGTTTCTGCCGGCAGGCTTTCCTGTATTACTCCCTGGTCAGGGAGTGCTGCTGTTTCCGTCTCTTGAACCGTACTGACGGCATCACTTTCGGATCCTGATCCGGGAAACAGTATCCCATACAACTGCCATCCCAATATCAGTATCAACAGCACTCCTGCGGCTGCACATAATAATAGAAACCGCTCATCTTTCTGATTTTTTTCCATGTAATTTCCTTTTACTAAAATTTTTTATTTTTATTAATATTTAGGGCTGAACATTACTTCCCTTGCAGGATGGCGGCAATGCTGTCCTTGGCCGTTTGTACGGTACTTTCATCCGGGATCATGACATAGGCCCTCTGGCTGGGAATCGAATAGGTGGTCTTGCTGGCGCCGGTACCATCCACACTGATGGAGGTGATTTTCCATGCCGCCATATCATTCAGCTGCATCCGAACCAAAGAGGCAATCTTATTCTGGGACATATTGGTAGTAAAGCAGCCGGCAATGCCATTCAATACCTGAGAATAATTGGTCAGTATGGCGGAAGACGCACATTTGCTGATTACCGCCTTAATTACCTCCATCTGGTGCACTCCCCTTACCCGGTCTCCTCCGGCAAAGCTGTAACGTTCTCTGGTAAAGGCCAGCGCCTCAATACCGGAAAGGTGATTAGTTCCTTGCTGATAATGAAAATCAGGCTCCACGGTAAAGCTTGAGTCCGAATAAACGTCGATACCGCCCAGGGCATCAATAATGGTGGTAAAACCGGTGAAATTCAGTCTGACATAATACTGGATGTCCACACCATAAAGCAGTTCCAGGGTTTCCACGGAGACATTAACGCCATAGATTCCGGCATGAGTCAATTTATCCTTGACCCCGCCGGAGATTGACAACGGTACGTAGTAGTCTCTGGGGGTGGAAACCAGTAATATTTCTTTCGTGTTGGTATTAACTACCGCCAGGATGTTTACATCACTGCGGGATTTGGTGGCGGGTGACCCCCAGGTGTCCACACCGCTTATGTAGGCAATAAAGGTTCCGTCCGGAGTTTCCATTATTTCTTGGTTAACCAGAGCTTCCCAGTCCACCTGTTCCGGAACTTCCATGAGCTCCATGCCAACAGTGGAGGCTTGTTCTGTTGTGTCAGGGCTTTCGGTTTCTTCTTGGTTTACGGTTGGCCGGGCCTGGTCTGTGCCGTCCGGACTTTCAGGCTGTACGGTTACCCCCACTTCTTCTAATGAACTGTAAATCACTCTGGTTTCTTCAGCAAACCATTCATAGCCTTCAATATCTGAGATTAGACCGGCATAAGCGTCATTCAGGACAAGAACCTGGATGGCGTCGGCGCGGAGGGTGTCGGCGGCCTGGAACATGTCGGAGTAGGAGGTGGTGCTTAGGGTGTTTGAAAATTTTTCTTCCAGACTTTGCAGCATCTGGTTGATCGCTTCGGGGCTTTGGTTCTCGACAGTGCCGAATTTGCTGTAAATTGCTTCTTCGATTTCATTCAGGCTGCTATCTGACATTACGTAGGCTGATATGTTTTCTGATTCTGTTACTGTTTCGGTTATTTGGCTCATCATGTGTGTTACACTGTATAGTACTGAGATACCATAGATGGAAAGTATACATAAGAAACACTCCATAACTATTGATACTATTATAATGTTTTTATTTTTATTACGATTTAATATAAAGAGAATAAACGCAATGAATACTGAAATTATTACGCTGCCAATTAAATATTTCATCGGAAAGATATTAGATCCAAACATAAATATTAATAAACTTAACATTAAAACACAAAGAACACATAACACAATAAATTTCTTCTGGATTTTTTTCTTTTTCATATAATATCCTCGCTCAATCGTACTGAATTCTTTTTATCTTTTTCTATAACAGATATAATGCAGGCTCTCTTTTCCCAACAGATGATATTGGGCGGTTCTCCAGGCATACCGGAAACCATAAAGATACCTGCATTCTATTGGCAGCTTCCTTTGTTCATATAATATTTTCGCCATGTGATACATGACCGGAGCCATTACAAAAACAGCTGCTATTGTTACAACATCTTCCTTATCTTCACGAGTACCATAAAGGTATTCCGATGTCTCATATAACATTGGCTCTTTTTTTAGGATTTTCCGATATTGCGACAATCTGTTGTTCCAGCTTTTGTTCAAGCCGTTTTTCATAATTCATTTCCTGTTTTTGTTGTTGTTTCTTCGCATTTAATATTAGATAAGACGGTACCGTCGCAGAAAGCAGGGGGCGGATGACATACAAATAGCCAAGCGGATTCAAAAGTCCCAATTCCTTAAAATTCTTATGCCGGATCCGCATTTCCGCAAGACGGCTTTTCAAATTCCTTTTTTGATAGGAATAATGATTTTCCCGATAATAGAATAATTCCTGCTGGATATTACTGCCATTGTAACCGGCTTTCTCCAACCGCATAAACAATTCATAATCCTCACATCGTAATGTCTCCCGGGAAGTATTGTAACCGTCGCCTTCTTCCAGAACACTCCGTCGAATCATCACAGTGGGGTGGATATAAGGTGAAAACTTAAGAAAATCTTTCTTGCCGGGTGTCGGCATCATTTTACGATGCCCCCATATGCCGTTTTCATCAATCAAAGCCGCATTACACCCCACGAAAGCAGTCTCAGGATGACTTTCCATATAATCATACTGCACCTGGAATCTGCGGGGATCACATACATCATCATCATCCATCCTGGCAAGGTATTTCCCATGAGCCACATCAATACAGGCATTCAGGGAATATGCCAGGCCATGGTTAACCGGATTATTTATCAATACGATGCGTTCGTCTGCCGCCGCATATTGTTTTAGCTGTTCCAAAACCACATCATCCGAACCATCATTATAAATAATGAATTCAAAATCGGTAAAGGTCTGTATTAACACGGACATTACCGCTTCTTTCAGATAAGCAAAATTCCGCTGATTGTATATACTCATGATAACGCTGATTGCAGGCTTCTTCACATTGTTCATGAAATTCCCCTCTTTATTTAAGTATTCTTTGGTAATTCTATGTAAACCTGCCTCATAATCCGACTGGTTCCGGACAGGTCAAATTCTTTCGCTTTTTCCATGCACGCCATTGACATTTCCGCTCTTTTTTCCGGTGATTCCTTCATTTTCAGAATGATTCGGGCATATTCCTCCGCACTTCCGCTGCGGCATAAATATCCATTCACATTATCCCGGATATATTCCCTGGTTCCCCGGCAGTTCGATGTAATAAGCGGAATTCCTGCCGCCATCGCTTCAATTGCAGCTATTCCCAACCCTTCCCGGGTGGAAGGAAACGCAAAACAGTCAGCACTCTGCAGCATTTCAGGAATATTTTTTTTGTAGCCAAATAAAGTAAATTGCTTTTCTATACCAAGCTTTACAGCCAACTCCGTCAAATATTCCGCCCGGTACCCGATTCCACAGATTCCGTAATGGATCCGGGAATTATTTAGCATGGCTATGGCACGCAAAATCACTTCATGGTTCTTATTGCGATTCAATTCTCCTACTGACAAAATAAAAAAAATGTCATGTTGTAGTTTTAAAGCCAGCCGCATCTTTTCCCGCATCCCAATAACCGGAGCAAATCTTTTGATATCAACCCCCACACCGGGAATCCTAACTACCGTTTGAGGTGTTCTTAGCTTAAAATCTTTCGCCCTTTTAAAATCTTCCTTATTAATAGTAATCAGGCAATTGGTTTTCCGGGCCAGCAGACGCTCAATCGGATAATACAGCAACCAGTTAAAAACCGGTGCGCCCTTATAAAAATGAAAGCCATGAGCAGTATATATTATATACCGGGATTTATCTCTATAAAACAGAGCGGAAACTCTTCCAAGTACTCCGCCCATAGGATTATGCAAATGGAAAAAATGAATATTCTCCAGGGTGATCACCTTCAGGAGCTGCCTTAGCGCCTTGACATTATGAATCAGTCTTAGGGGTGATTTTTGTATTGTGATATGATGCAGCCTGATACCTTTATCCCGGAGTGCTTTCAAATCCATATCGTATATGGGATTATCGAAATTAGAAGCATAATGCACCTCATATCCCAGTTCTTGCAATGAAGCGACATCATTCATTTCAAACTGTTGCAGAAAGCCACCTATAGTGGTCAAGATTAATATCTTATTCATGATACCAGCTAATCTTTATTGATTTAAGATAATATTAAATCAACCCTCTCCTCATTTTATGTCACAACTCCATGCTTGTTGATCGATTTCAGCGCAATAAGACTCAGTAATTATAAACATTTAATATAAGCATTGTCAACTCAATATATTTACGACGTATACAAACCGTCAATAAATTCCTTTTACCCATTATAAGTTTCAAAAAAACCTTTGTCAACCATTCTTTCCAGTCTTTTTCAGGTCTTTTTCAGGTAAACTCAGGTATATTGCCAGTCTTTTCCAGATATCTTGCCAAAAAGGTTACTATTTTTTACTTTACATTATCCGCCAACCGAAGGCTGAACTGTAACGTGAATTTTGCCGGTGAATTTTGGTTGAAAGCTATAGGGTGATTTGCTATAATAAAGCCTAAGATATATAAATTGCATAAATTATCATTATGTATGGAGCATTGATAGTTTAAATAATCATTTTAAGGAGGCTTTCTTTTATGGCAAAAAAACGCAATATTATCGTCGGGCAGTCCGGGGGACCCACGGCTGTTATCAATTCCAGTCTTGCCGGTGTCTTCAAGACCGCCAGGGAACGTGGTTTTAATAAGGTTTTTGGAATGTTACATGGTATTCAGGGGTTTTTGGACGAGCAGTACATTGATTTATCCACTCAGATTCATTCAGATATGGATATTGAGATACTTAAAAGAACTCCCTCCGCATTCCTGGGTTCTTGCCGGTACAAGCTCCCTATGATCCATGAGAATCCGGAAATATACGAAAAAATCTTTATAATTCTGGATAAACTTCAAATCGAGGCATTTATATACATTGGCGGCAATGATTCTATGGATACCATAAAGAAATTATCCGATTATGCCATTTTAAAGGGATATGAGCAGAAATTTCTTGGGGTTCCCAAGACCATTGACAACGATCTTGCCTTAACCGACCATACCCCCGGTTTCGGCAGTGCCGCTAAATATATCGCCGCTTCTACCAAAGAATTGATTCGCGATGCGCTGGGACTGACTTATAATAAGGAACTGATAACCGTAATTGAAGTCATGGGCCGTAACGCCGGTTGGCTGACCGGCGCCACTGCGCTTGCACGAACCGAAGAATGTGATGGTCCCGACTTAATTTATCTCCCCGAAGTAGACTTCGATATTGATAAATTTCTGAAAAAGGTAAAAGAACTGCTAAGTAAGAAGAAATCAATTGTAATTGCCGTTTCGGAAGGTATTAAGCTATCCGATGGCCGCTATGTCTGTGAATTGTCCGGCGGCTCCAATTATGTGGATCCCTTTGGCCATAAACAGCTTCAGGGTACCGCATCTTATCTTTCCACTTTCCTGGGGGCCGAAACCGGCTGTAAGACCAGAAGCATTGAATACGCCACACTGCAGCGAAGCGCCTCACACATGGCGTCCCGGGTGGATGTGGATGAAGCGTTTATGGTCGGCGGCGCGGCCGTAAAAGCGGCGGATGAAGGGGACTCCGGCAAAATGGTGGTAATTGACCGGGTATCTGACGATCCCTATATGAGCGCCGCAGGTATTTATGATGTCCACCGCATTGCCAATAATGAAAAAATGGTGCCAAGAGGTTGGTTGAACAAAGACGGGAATTACGTTACCAGTGAATTCATCAACTATATCAGACCGCTGATTCAGGGAGATTACCAGCCTTTCATGGTAAATGGCCTGCCCCAGCATCTGGTATTAAAAAGAAAATAACCATTATCCCATCCACCAAACAAGGAAGCCGCAAAAACTGCTTATAGCTGCTGTTGCGGCTTCCTTTGTGCTTCAATGGCATCAGCAAGAATCACGGCCATCTTTTTCTGATAATCCTCATCCGTCAGCTTTTTTAATTCCGAAGCATTTGACATATAACCAATTTCCACCAGAACCGCCGGCATGCTTGTCCCTCGCAGTACCTGAAATTTAGCGGTTTTAGCTCCTCTTGCCGAAATGGATGCATCTTCCTTAGCCGCATCCGCTATGGCTTCGGCATATGTCTTCCCCGACTCGCTGCCTTCCAGATAATAGCTCTCCAGTCCGGCAATGCTTGAATCATCTTCATAATAATTACAATGAATGCTGAGAAACAGCCCCGCTCCCGCATCATTAGCAATCCTTGCCCGCTCCTCCAGGCTTACATAGGTATCCTCTTCCCTGGTAAGATATACCCTAAATCCTCTTTGCTCCAGCTGTTCTTTCAGCAACAAGGTTACGGCCAGGTTAATATCCTTTTCATAAATATCACCCGAAAAAGTTCCGATATCAGTTCCTCCATGACCGGCGTCCAAGATAATTGACATTTCCGAGCCGTCATTACTTATAACGTCAATCAAACTTTCATTATCTCCGCCTACCAAAGCCGTATAGCGGACAGTTTCCGTATTTATCCCCCGAATGAAATTAACTGCCAGCATGCCGCCCTTAACTAATAAAACCAGTATTCCCACAAAAAACAAAAGCACCAAGGTTCTGAGGGAATACGCAATTAGGATACGTTTTCTACGTCTCCAGCTTTTTTTCTTCCAGCTTTTTTTCTTCATTCGTTTATTAGTCCCTACACAAAATCGTATTTTTATTTATATAACCGCAAAAATAAGTATACCATTACGGTTAGGAATTCCAAAGTAAAAATATTACTAATTATCAAAATTAAGAAAATATAAATAATTGTTACAACTCAGCCCTACGGGATTCATGGCAACAATGATACACACAAATTTTTTCCTGTTAGAATTAAAAGCTGCCGCACCATATTCGTCACGGCAGCTTTTTCAGCTTTTTTCATTTAACTATTTTTTATACATCATAATCACAGTATTTTTCGTCTTCTTCTTTTTCTTCTACTAATTCAAGCAAATTATTTTCTGCCATATGAGATCAACAAACCATGAACTTTTAAAAAAGATTTATAAGAATCCTCAGTGCTGAAATATTCGCTTATTTCATCCTGCATTCTGATATATGTCTCTATTTCAGCCCGCGGATAACCGCGGCTCATAAAAATTTCAATCATTGGTTCATGATTATGGGTACCCCGCAGCTGGTCATATCCATGAATCATTTTAAAATCTGATAACATTTCCTGGTAATCCGATGAGTCCGGATCGGCATACATCACCCGATCGTTAAAACGGACATCAATATCCTTAAGTCCCAGCTGCTTCATATAAAAAGGTATCCGCATGCCAATAGCATAATCCCGGCCTTCCATCTCCAATTCTTTTAGCCACAGCTTGTGATAGTCAAATGAATTACAGATATGATTATAATCCATTCCTTCTATATATAGTCCCTTATCTTCAAATTCCCGGTTTACCTCCACACAAACAACAAGTCCATTTTTCTTTATGCACTCTGTCATCTTTGATAATACCTGCCTGGGATTGTTTACATGCCGTAAACCAGCAAGGCAAATAGCTATATCATATTTTTTATCGTTCTGATAAGTATATAAATCTGATACTACAAAGTCTGTCCGATAACGTGAGTTGTTATAGTTTTCTTTTGCCTGTTTGACAAAATGTTCGCTGTCGATCCCGGTATAAGTACTGCCCTCCGGCAGCAGCGCCAGCAGCTTTTCCGACAGGTATCCGTCGCAGCATCTAAAATCAATGATGTCAACCGGCTTGTCAATATGCCACACATTATCAATCAGAAATTTTAAATAATCGTCATTCCAGAAATACTTTCTATTATGATATAATTTATCATACTTTTCCGCATTCATATCATGAACATTACTATTCCGGGGAATGTATTCCTGCTCCCGTAAAGGCCTTAATCCCAAAAGTTCGTCAACAGATACCTTAAAGTATTCCGATATGGCCGGCAGCATGGTGATGTCCGGCATCGTCGTTCCGATTTCCCATTTACTCACTGATTGAAAGGACACCCCCAGGACATCCGCCAACTCCTGTTGACTGACACCAATACGTTTTCTCAATTCTAAAACCTTCAGCTTAACCATAGTCATATATCTGCTCCTTTTTTTAATATTGCTGCTGCGCATACTTGCTATAATTAATTCTAGCAGAATCATCAGACATTACTATAACGCAGATTTAGAATTGATTCTCCTGTAAGGTGAATTCTTATCTAACCATTATGGGA
>Ga0153972_1000387_pt1 | contig 13938 bp, 12 predicted proteins | sample TSGA056MetaG_FD_104732 | JGI IMG/M metagenome (GOLD analysis project Ga0153972, IMG submission 104732) | Attine ant fungus gardens microbial communities from Georgia, USA - TSGA056 MetaG | ecosystem: Host-associated > Fungi > Mycelium > Unclassified | place: USA: Georgia, George L Smith State...
AATACAATAGATACGACAGGAGCCGGAGATACGTTTTGCGGTAATATACTAAACTACATACTGGAGCATGGGATAGAAGATCTGGGAGTGGAACAGCTAAAAGATATGCTAAGCTTTGCAAATAGTTCTTACCGACAGATAAATCCGCAGAAATTAGGGCAATCCCTTTCATTCTAAGCCGTTCAATCCGTCGTACGGTGTCTAAGACGTTCCGGTCTATGCGCGTTTCGCCGCGGATAATAACCGCCTCAATTCTTCCACGCTATTTCAATGCGGTTGTCGGGGTAAACCTCAATCTTATCAATCAGCGTTTCCATAAGCACCTGCGTCAAGGATTTCTCATTTGATACGGAAGAGAAAAATGCTGATCGGCTGACATTTACATATAAGTTATCGGATGTTATACTTCATAAGTATTGTTTTATATATATAATTTGGAAACAGCACTTATACATCTATACTATAAAAAATTGCTTATAAGGAGATTAGTATGAATTTCGACATGAACAAATATCAAGATATAGGCATATGGGATATGCTGACTAAGAGGCTGTTATGGGAGCACCTGGAATTCCTTAAGGGAAGCAGAATATTGGATTTTGGAAGCGGTTATGGGGTAACAGCTGACTACCTGGCGGCGAATAATCAGGTAACCGCCGTAGAACCCAGCGCGGAGATGGCAGCACATACAATGAAAGAAAATGATTATCTGCAGCTGCAGGGAAGTCAGGAAATTCTGGAACAATTTCCTGAGCATTGCTTTGATGCGGTTATTTGTCATAATGTTTTAGAATATATAGAGGATAAAGAAAATGCTGTTAAGGAATTCTGCCGAGTCCTAAAACCGGGAGGATATTTTTCTTTAGTAAAGCATAATCGGGTTGGGCGTGTTATGCAAATGGTGGTGCTGCTGAATAATTTTGAGCATGCACATGAACTTTTGGATGGGGAAAACGGTGTTTCGCCGCAGTATGGCAATATTAGATATTATGTAGATGAAGATGTGACTAAATGGTGCACAGATTTAAAACTGGTAAAATCATATGGCTTACGAACCTTTTGGGATTTACAGCAGAATCAGGAAATGCAAGGAGATAAGGATTGGCAGGAGAAGATGCTTGAAGTAGAAAGAAGAGTTTCGCAAATAGATGAATATTTTGGGGTTGCTTTTTTACATCACTTAATATACCGGGTGAATTAGTATCCGAATTTACAGTGACACAACGGGTGAATATATTGTGCAGTATCAAGCAAAAAATATCAAGAAGATGAACCTCCTTTATTTTATACTTAGAACAGACGGAAGGTGAATGAATGGATGCGGTAAAAAATATTCAAAGAGCTATTGATTTTTTAGAGGACAATATCCTTGATGATTTAAGCAGTGAAGTAATTGCGAGCCAAGCTTATATGTCAAGCTTTCATTTTCAACGAATGTTCTCAGTTATATGTGGTATTACACTTGGTGAGTACATCAGGAACAGAAAGCTTACACTTGCCGGAACAGAAGTAATATCAACGTCCGCAAAAATTGTTGATATTGCGTTCAAATACGGTTATGAAACTCACGAAAGTTTTTCCCGCGCTTTTACCCGTTTCCATAATGCTTCTCCGATAACAGCACGCAGCAAAGGCGAAGTTAATTCATTTGCTAAGATTTCCGTCAAATCCATTTTAGAAGGGAATATTTCAATGGAAAGGTTAAGAGAAAGAGGTTATGCAGTTAAAGAAAACGGGACGGTTTATTACACAAAGGACTTGGAAAAAACCTTAAAATGGTTTGCGGATATTTTGGGGTGGTATGGCGGTATTGACGAAAAAAACGAGGATGGAAAAGGAGTATATGGTTGCTTATTGCCAATGCCTGATGAACTTGTCAACTTAAAAGTCGCTGCATTTAACGGTATTCACATGTTCTATGGCGAGCCATATAAACAGACAATTTCTTTTATTCGTGTTGACAATATTAAAAATCTACACGATTATGTGAAGAAAAACGGTTGGCAGCATATTACCGATATTTCAACACAACCGTGGGGTGGTAAGGAATGTGCAGTTACGACAATTGATGGAAGCATAATACGATTCTTCCAGTTGGATTAATGATATGTAAATAAAAAGTAAAGACAATTGATAGAAAATAATTATTTCGGTGCAAAACAGGCAGGGAAAAACCTGTCTGTTTTGCATTTATCCGTTTATGACAACGCAGGTAAGGTCTTGCTAAAAAGAAAACAGTTTAAAAATTTTGGAAGGCATTACGGCAATTAAAAAAATTGTTCTGGAGATTGGGCTTTTGTGGTGGTATATTATTAATATATCGCGCCAAGGCTCTTTTTTTATTTGAAAGGAGCGGATATATCTGTGAGTGAGAAAAGACGAGACAGTAAAAACCGTATTCTCCGCAATGGAGAGAGCCGGCGTAAAGATTGACGATATGCGTAAAGGAGTTTAGCGAAATGATAAAAATACTTTTCGTCTGCCACGGCAACATCTGCCGCTCCCCCATGGCTGAGTTCATTATGAAAGATTTAATAAAAAAAGCCGGACTGACTGACCAGTTTACAATCGCCTCTGCCGCCACCAGTACGGAGGAAATCGGCAGTCCGCCCCACCCCGGGACCCGCAGGCGGCTGAACCGTGAAGGGATCAGTGTATCCGGAAAATATGCAGTACAAATGATCCGGACGGATTATGCCAAATATGATTATCTGATTGGCATGGACCGCCATAATATCCGTAATATGCGGCGCATTTCAGGCAGTGACCCGGACGGAAAGATCCATCTTTTACTGGACTATTGCGGAGAATACCGGGATGTGGATGATCCCTGGTATACCGGTGATTTTGAACAGGCTTATGATGACATATTAGCCGGTTGTCAGGGATTATACCGACATATTATGAACCAAGATTCCCGGGATTGATTTCACAAAATTTCCATAATTTCTTCACACTTTTATCGCAGAGTGAGGCTATGATTATTCTGTTAATTGTTACGAAAGATAATACATAAATAATGAATAATGAATAATGAATACGCTTCGCGCAGAATGGAGGAGATTATGAGGAAAGAAAATTGGATTAAGAAAAAGACAAAAGTATTATGTGCCGGCTTTATGGCTGCAATGTTGATTGCAGGAACAACGGCATGCGGAAATTCTTCGGATAGTACTTTATCTGAAGCAGATCAAGTAACTGCGGAGGCGCAGCCGGAAGGTGCAACTGAAAGTACAAAAGAAGGGAGTTTTGGGCAGAGTATGGAGACAGGGAATATGCCTCAGGAAATGGCGGATGCCGTATTTGGCCGGATAATGGCGATTGATGGGAACACGATTACCATAGCTTTGGCCGAGATGCCGCAAATGAGCGGCCGCGGTAATCGCACTGACGGGGCAAGGCCGGAAGGACAGGACGGCGAGATGCCAACCGGTGAAATGCCCGAGATGGATGAATCACAGCTGCCTGATAGAGAGATTCCCGAAGGTGAGATGCCAACCGGTGAGCTTCCCGGGGGTGGAACCCCTGGCGGCGGAATGGCTGATGGTGAAATGTCTCAGATGGAACTGACCATTACCGGAGAGACCATGGATATTGTGGTATCCGATAGTACTGTGATTACCATAAACAGTGAGACAGCCACCGTATCGGATTTGGCTGTGGACGATACCGTGACAATCCAAATGGATGGCGATGAAGTAACCTCCATCACGGTTGGATTCGGCGGTGCCGGAGCAATAGGACAATAATATTTATGAAAATAGAAGCGGAGCTGAATTCAGAAGCAGGTCCGCTTTATTCATCTTCCTGATATCCCAGCACATCGGCAGCGATTTCCACGGCATCCTCAATGCAGCCCTGACAGGAGCGCAGTACGGTGCCGGTTCCAACGCCCTTTAATTCCCCGCAGCAAGTGGATTTATTTTTTTCGGCAAAGCGGTTCATGATTTCTCGCGATAGCTTGTAAGTAGAGAGTTTACTGCCAGGCTTCTCCGTTTCGCCGTCACTATTTTTGAAGCCGGCCAGCACTATGGCCCCGGTAATGGCGCCGCAGGTTCCTTCCATGCATCCCATCCCCAGGCCGAGGCCTTCGCAAGCTCTAAATAATGTTTCCTTATCCATGCCGGCTTCCTCGGCAAAGGCACAGGCTACGGCCTGAGCGCAATTATAGTTTTGTTCATGCAGGCGGGTGGCGGTTTGTTTTTTGTTCATGGGGATTCCTTTCCCAAAATTACTTGTAATTAATAGTAGTATATTATAAAATTAACCTATCACGGAAAGAAATAGAAGTCAAGAATATAGCATACAATAGTATGTGAAAACTAGTATGTGAAAAAATGCATACGTGTTATACTGATACCATAATAATTCAAATATAACGGATATTTGACAAGATTGATTTGTATATAAGGAGGTTAATATGGATTTTTTTAGTAAAGTAGGAGAGACCATTACGAGCAAAAGCAAAGACGTTGCCAAAAAAGCAAAAGAATTTACGGAAGTATCCAGCCTGAGAGGACAGATCTCCACCCAGGAAGAGCTTATGAATAAGACATTTCTGGAAATTGGCAAAACCTACTATGAAACGCAGAAAGACAGTACGGACATAGAACCGGTAACCGCCGACAAGTTTCGGGAGATTGATTTAATTTATGCGGAAATCAACCGGCTCAAACATGAAATAGATGAAATCAAAGGCATTTTTAAATGTCCGGAGTGCGGCGGGGAAGTTCCGGAGCCGTCGACATTTTGTCCGATATGTGGAACGGCAATGCCGGTAAAGGAAACTACTCCTGAAGAAACAGCCCAAAAAGAGTCAGAAGCTGAAGAGTCCGAAGCAGTTGAGACGATTTTTCAGGAAGTAAAGACACAGTGCCCGGGCTGCGGGAAAGAAGTGGATAAAGACGCGGTGTTCTGCGCCGGCTGCGGGACTAAATTGAAGGATTGATGAGAAAAACATAATAATTTATAAGATAATAACTTAATAAGATATTGAAGCTTACATAGCATTGTATACCTGAAATAAGTATGCAATGCTATATTTTTGCACTTCCATTTTCCTTTTTAGCAGAATGCGCTTTCGCGGTAAAGGATAATAGACTACCGGCAGTCGGGTATTACATAATCTTTTTTGACTTGGTATTAAGAAAGCTTGGTAATCGCAGAACGATAGTTGATTTTTGCTTTTTAGTATGTTACTATTTTCACGATGTTGTAAAATACAGAATAGAACCTTTTTACAGAAAGGAATGGTAAAATGAAACAGGGTTTTGATGAATTCGCATCAAAAGTCAAAGAAATCGGTATGAAAAAAGTTGCGGTTGCGGCGGCACAGGATGAAGCTGTTCTGGAGGCGGTAAAAGAAGCCAGGGAAAGGGGTATCGCAGAAGCCGTGTTGGTTGGGGACGAGGCAAAAATCAGAGAAATCGCCGCATCCATTCAGATGGACTTAACCGGATATGAGATAATCAATGAACCGGATATGGTGAATGCGTCGCTGATTGCCGTGAAATTAGCTCACGATGGGAAAGTGGACATGTACATGAAAGGACTGGTTGACACCAAGAATTTTCTGAAAAGTGTCCTGAATAAAGATGTGGGATTAAGGACCGGCGCGGTATTATCACATGTCAGTGTGTTTGAAGTGGAAGGAATTGACCGTCTGCTATTTTTGACCGATGTTGCATTTATGACCTATCCTACGCTGGAAGATAAGGTACATATTATAGAAAATACATTGCCGGTGGCACGGGCATGTGGCGTCGAAGTGCCTAAGGTAGTTCCGCTGGCCGCAGTGGAAGTGGTGAATCCCAAAATGCAGGCCACTGTAGATGCCGCGGAGCTTACCAAGATGAGTGAAGACGGCAGGATTACCGGTTGTATTATTGACGGACCATTATCGCTGGATTTGGCCATCGATCCGGAAGCGGCAAAGCACAAAGGAGCAACGGATCGCAAAATCCAGGGAGATGCTGATATTTTGCTTTTCCCCGATATTCATGCGGGCAATCTGGTATATAAAGCTATTGTGCATTTATCCAAGATGAGAAACGGATGTATCCTGACCGGCACTCAGGTACCGGTCATCCTGACCAGCCGCTCCGATTTCTTTGAAACAAAATTAAATTCGCTGATCCTGGCAGCAGTGGTATCGGAAGAACTGAAAAAATCATAGCCGCAGTTCCGGCAGAAAGAGAGAAATATGTCTATCAAAAGCTTAATTATCAATCCCGGATCCACCTCCACCAAAATTGGGGTGTTTGAAGAGGAGAACCTTTTATTTGAAGAGACCCTCAGACATACGACGGAAGAGCTGGCCTGTTATGACTCCATTGTGGAGCAGAAGGATTTCCGTAAACAGATTATCGTTGATTTACTGAAAGAGAGGAACTTTGATATTCATTCCCTGAATGTCATTGTCGGCCGGGGAGGTATGCTGAAGCCTATTCCGGGCGGTACTTATATGGTAACAGATGACCTGCTGGAAGATTTGAAAATTGGCGTACAAGGTCAGCACGCGTCAAATTTGGGCGGTATTCTGGCCAGGGAGATTGGGGATTCTATTGGCATACCCTCATACATTGTTGACCCGGTGGTGGTGGATGAATTAATGTCTGTTGCCAGGTATTCCGGCGTACCCGAACTGGCCAGAGTCAGTATATTTCACGCATTAAACCAGAAGGCGGTAGCCAAGCGTTATGCTGCCGAGATTGGCAAGGCATACGACTCCCTGAGGCTGATTGTGGTGCATATGGGCGGCGGCGTTTCTGTGGGGGCCCATGATAATGGAAAGGTCGTGGATGTATTCAATGCCCTTGACGGAGACGGAGCGTTTTCTCCGGAGCGTGCCGGTGGTGTTCCCAGTGGCGCGCTGATTCATATGTGCTTCTCAGGAGATTATACGGAAAAAGAGGTTTATGGCAAGATTGTAGGAAAAGGCGGATTTAACGCATACCTTGGCACTAATGATATGCGGGAAGTCATTAAAATGGCTAATGAAGGAAGCGAGAAGGCAGCGGAATTAAAGCAGGCGTTCTTGCTGCAGGTGGCCAAGGATATGGGATCCATGGCTTGTGTCCTGAATGGTAAGGTGGATCAAATCATTATTACCGGCGGTATTGCGTATAACCATTGTGTGGTGGAAGGCTTACAGGAAAGAGCGGGATGGATTGCTCCCTTTACCGTTTATCCCGGAGAAGATGAGTTGCTGGCGCTGGTACAGGGTGCGCTTCGGGTTATGAAAGGGCAGGAGGAAGTGAAGGTTTATTAGTTTGGATTTTGGGGATATAGTGCCCCCTCAATATAGTTTTGAATATGAGAAACCGGGATACGATAAAACAATTCGTTTCGTATCCCGGTTTATATTAATTTTAACCATTAATTTTTTCCATGGGTAAAAATACTTGAAATTATTACTATATAGTATTATCTTATATAGAAGGAGGTGATGGTTTGATTGAAAAATCTAATGGAGGCTTCCTAATTAGTAAAGTTAAGCAGATACAAGGGCGAATATTTGAAAAGCTTCTTACAGAACATGGCATTACCCAATTTAACGGCGCACAAGGCCGGATTTTATTTGTTCTATGGGATGATGACAATATCTCCATCAGTGAGCTTTCTGATAAAACCGGCCTTGCCAAAACGACACTAACCAGTATGTTAGACCGGCTTGAATTATCCGGCTATATTCAACGGGTATGTGATTCCGGTGATCGCAGAAAAATCAATATCAAGCTTACAGATGCAGTAAGAAGCCTTATGAGCAGCTACGACGCAGTCTCCATGCAAATGAATGAAATTTTTTATGAGGGATTCACCAACGAGGAAATAACAGTCTTTGAAAACTATCTTAAACGGGTATTAACTAACCTTACAAGAAAGGAAACGTTGAAATGAATGATGATATGAAAATATAACCACCAAGGAAAGAAAGAAACTAAGAATGAACCGTTCGATTCAGGTGGAAGGTGCTTTCGGAGTATTGAAAAATGACTATGAATTCACTCGGCGAACGGGTGGGTCTCAACTGTGTACCGGCGGAACCCTGTCCGCGAAATATTCATTAAAAGGGCGTGTAGTGTCGCTTATTTAAAGTATTTTTAAGAAAATATACAAAAATCATGAGATAATCACGAAGTAATACACCGGAGAAAACAAGATGACAGGCATATTCATTGATGGTACAAAATCGTAGAAATCTATGGTCAGACCTAGGGAGATAATAAGTGAGTATATGTGATAGTCGATTTAAAATAGAAATAACAAATAAGAAATACAGAAATACATTAATTATCAGTTATTGCATTATTGCCGCTATAGCTATGGGAATTATTATTACTATTATATTTATATGGTTCAGTTCTTATACGAAAAGGGTTATATCTGATACGGCAGTCACGCAGCTGGATAACCTTGATAATATTTTGCAGAATAATATGGATACTTACAGAACACAGTTGCAGAATGCCTATCAGGAACCAAATATTAAGAATTATTTATATGCAAATGAAACCAGCCTTGAAAATGAATATCAAATCAGCAGATATTTAATAAATCTGGTAGTTAATAATGGAATTGCTGATTATGTAGGCATATATCAAAAGGGAGCGGATATTCAATACTATGGCTGGAGATATCCTAATGAAGCAGAAAAGCAGCTAATTAAGGGATCTCTGGTAAAGACCAGGAATGATATGGAGTATTTTATTATTGATACAGGGAATAGGAGGCATTTATGCTTATTCTTAACAGAAAGACTCTATCTTGACGGTGAGGTACAAAGAGGGTTGGTGTATGCACTGGATCTTAATAAATTAGAATCACAGTTAATTTCAAATGAAAGCGAAGAACATATCTTTTTAATATTTTCTAATGATGGAGAAGTGATTATACAGGACAGGCTTTCAGAAGAAGCTTTATCCGATGTATGGGAGAAAATCCTTAATAATTCAGATAGTGAAGAATTAAGTTTAAATGGAACAAAATATGTCTGTAATGTTAAATATAGTGTGAACAGTGGTATGTATTTAGTCATGCTGCAGAATTTCCAGGCAGAGCAAAATCATATGGCAGAAATTAGAAAGTCAATCTATCTGCCGGCAGTAATGAGTTTTATATTTGTGCTGTTCTTATCTCTTATATTAGCAAACAGAATTTATTATCCTTTAGATAAATTTCTCTTAAAATTAAAATCTGATTCAGGACTGATACCCGGTGATGAAAGCTATAGTAAGCACCAAGCTGAAATTACAAGTGAAAAGATATTAAGTCATATATATATTATGTCAAGACAATACAATTCGGATAAAGTATTGGCATATTTAAATGGAAATACAGAAAATGGAGAAGAAATACCCCTTACCCTAAAGCTTGAGAATAAGAATGAACAATGTATAATGCTCTTGTTCTGGACAGATCAGGATGTAATGAAGGAAAATTTATCGGATAAGCTTTGTAAAGAAATGGATGATATTTTTAATGGGTGTAAGATCAATGTTTTTAGTGATATAAGAAACCCATGGGCACTTTTATTATTTAAGGAATTTAAGGCGGTGAATCAATTTAAAAAAGCAGATAAAGTAAAAGAAAGTATAAAACAAGGATTGTTGAATGTTGGAACGGGAAATTCTGTTACATTGTACTCCGCCATATCTGATGTTATTGATAAGGAAGATAAGCTACAGGTTCAGTTTAATAATCTGCTTATTTGCACCAAATACAATTTATTGAATCAATGTGATACGATAATGGATGCAGATTGCCTGAAGCATAAAATGTCGAGCGATATTCCTAAAAAAAAGAGTAATGAAATATTAGAGGCGGTTAGAAAAGGAAATGAGATGGCGGCATGCGGTAAGATAACTGAGTTATTGGATTCTCTTGGTAATTATGAGATACAAAAAGTATTGCTTTTCCTGGCAGAATTTTGTACGCAGTTGAAAGCATATATAAATGATGCTGAGTGGACGGGAAGGCAGAAGCAGGAAGATTATTTGGATTATTATATAAAAATCACTTCATTATTCAGAAGAAAGGATTTAGAAAAACACCTTAAAAAATTTATTATAAATACTTGCCTGGAAAATAAAGTGTTGAAAGAGAAGACATTAAGAATCAACATGATTAAAGCTGTTGAGTATATTCAAGAGCACTATCGCAACACCGATATCTCAGTAGAGCAGGTAGCAGATCAATTTCATATATCTGTATCTTATTTCAGTAAACTTTTTAATGAATATGTAGGAATGACATTTCCAGAATTTATTAATGATCTTCGTCTGACTTATGCAAAAGAAATTATGACAATCAATCCGGGTATCACGATAAAAAAGATAACAGAGATTTGTGGATTTGGCAGTGTCTCTTATTTTTCAAACCAATTCAAGAAAAAATTCGGGGTTTCGCCCTCTGCAGTGAAGAAGACAAGATAATATTACTAATAAAATATAAAATTGATACGCTTTTCTTTGTAGTAATTATTGATTTTCGCAAAGAAAGCGTATTTTTTTTGTTTATATATGACAAAGGATGAAGTATAATCTGACATGGATCAAACGAATAAATTGAGAAAGGAGAAAGGTGATGGATGCTGTAAGCAACAAAAAAGCAAAATATAACTTTTTAAAGTTCAAGCAGGACATCCCGCTTTATTTATTAGCATTACCGGGAGTAATTGCATTATTGGTATTTGCGTACCTGCCAATGACAGGGATTATTTTGGTTTTTAAAGACTATAACTTTAAGGGAGGTATATTTAACAGTCCCTGGGCAGAGCCTATATATAAAAACTTTGTGTTCTTCTTTAATAATGTATCAACTGCAATGCGCGCGACCGGCCTGACGGTTATGTATAATTTACTATTTTTTATTACCGGTACAATATTTGCAATAGGAATTTCAATTATGCTTAGTGAAATATCTGGAAAGAAATTCATTAAAATTTCTCAAAGTATAATGTTTCTTCCGTATTTTATATCATGGATGGTAATGGGAGCTATTCTGTTTGCCATGTTAAACGCAGAATCAGGTTTGATTAACCAATTTCGGATATCCATGGGATTGGATACATATGATTTTTATTCGCAGCCAAAAGCATGGATTCTTATATTGGTTATTGTTAATACATGGCAGTCCTGCGGCTATAACTCTATTATATATTATGGTGTCATAACAGGGATTGATTCATCACTTTATGAAGCAGCAAAAGTAGATGGCGCAACAAAACTACAATGTATTATGAAGATTACGATCCCGCTGTTGAAACCGACGGTCATTATTCTATTTCTTTTATCAGTGGGAAATATGTTAAAAGGAAATCTGAATATGATTATAGGCCTAACGAATTTGAATCCGGTTTTATTTTCGACTACAGATTTAATTGATGTGTTTGTCTATCGGAGCGGTGTCAAAAATGGCGAGATGGCATTTGCCTCAGCGGTTTCTCTTTATCAATCAATATTTGGTTTCCTTCTGGTAGTAATAGCGAATAAGGTTGCAAGTAAATTTGATAAAGATGCCACTTTATTTTAGCATGATAAAACATAGAGAAAGGGTGACAGGATGAGAAGAAAAGGTATGACAACTGACAAGTTGTTGACGGTAATTTTTTATATATTGCTGATATTAATATCTGCAATATGTATATTTCCCATTGTTTTTGCAGTAATTGGTTCCTTTACACTTGAATCTGAAGTTGCATTGAATGGTTTCAGTCTTTTTCCCGCTCAATTATCAACAGAGACATATCAGTATGTGTTTCAATCTCAGGGGAGTAAACTTTTAAATGCATATAAAGTAAGTATCCTTACAACGATATGCGGGACATTGCTCTCATTATTTGTAACAGTGACATATGCTTATGTAATATCTGTCAAGGATTTCAGATTTGGTAATAAGCTGGCATTTTTCGCATATTTCACCATGCTATTTAATGGCGGAATGCTGGCCTGGTATTTAATATGTACAAAATATCTTGGGTTAAAAGATAATATGTTTGCAATGTTCTTACCTTATGTAATGAATGTCTTTAATATGTATTTAATGCGGAATTTTTTCAAGGGTCTGCCTTATGAGCTTATGGAAAGTGCAAAAATCGATGGAGCCGGTCATTTTAGTATTTTAGTTCAGATAGTATTGCCACTTTCTAAAGCAGGAATTGTGACTGTTGGGTTATTTTACGCATTACAATATTGGAATGATTTTTATCTGCCTCTTATGCTGATAAACAATGAAAAATATTACTCAATTCAATACATATTGTACAAGATGATGTCAAATATTCAATATCTGGCAGCAAACCCATCCAGCAGTGTGGCATCACATATTATTTTGCCGGCACAAACTATTAAAATGGCAATAACCTGCATTGCAATCGGACCAATTATATTGATTTATCCTTTTATTCAGAAACATTTTGTAAAAGGAGTAATAGTTGGGGCATTAAAAGGTTAATCCAGGAGGACTAACAAATAAAAGGAGGAAAAGTAATATGAGGAAAAAAAGAGTATCGGCACTATTGATAACTGCTGTAATGACGTTATCAGCATTAACCGGATGTGGAGGTGGCAAAACTGATGATGGCACAACCTCATCGGCAACAAATGGCAGCGAAACTGTTAATGAAGAAGCGACACCTGCAACATTAGTTTTGTATGGTGAAAGTTCTGTCAGAATGTCTGAATTTGCAGAAAAGGAGTTTCATGAAAAAGTATTGGAAGCAATTAATGTTGATGTTACTATTCAATATCTCCCCTGGTCTGAATATGCAAGCGGTAAAACAGAATTAATGCTTTCTTCCGGGGAGAAATTTGTTACTTATACAGATACCGCTTTTTTATCAAAATGTGTGGCTAAGGGATATTATGCTGACTTGACAGATGCTGCTGATAAATTTGCGGGAGACTTATTAGCAAATTGCGGAGGAGAAGAGGCCTTTGATATATGGAAAGTGAATGGCTCGTTATATGCCCTGCCTTTTGGCAACAAGCCAAATGCCGGTGAGAACTATGTGATTACCGCCAGAGAAGACATATTATTGGATGTCGGAATGACAGATTTGAAAACCCTGGAAGATATAGAGCAGTTCTATATACTGGCAAAGGAAAAGTATCCGGATATTATTGGTCTGGGCAGAGGAGGGATCCTGCCCCAGATGATAAACGGTGCGATTGAATCGGATATGAATGTTTTTCGACTGAATAACTTTGTATCGACAGATGGAAATAAACTGGACGATCCGACAGTTTATAATTACTATGCTTCAGAAGAATACAAGCAGGTATGTGAAATATACAGACGCTGGAATCAGATGGGATTAATACCCAGCTATGTTTTATCAAACGCCTCTCAGATTGATGCCGCATTTATGAGCGGAACCGCATTATTTGCGGCTGGAGCCAGCTATCGGATATTTGAATATGAAGACGCAGTCAGAAAAGCAGATCCAAAGGCAAAGTTTAAAAACTATTATATCGGCGATATGGAAAGAAAACCTTTGATGTCAAGGGGAACTTATTCTACTGCTTTTGCCGTCAGTGCAAATGTGGAAGGAAAAGAACTGGAAGGTTATGTTAAATTAATTAATCTCCTGCAGAGTAGCCAGGAATGGTGCGATTTTATACTCTACGGTGTAGAGGGAAAGGATTATAATATCAGTGAAGACGGGCAACTGGAAATGATAAATACGGATACCCTGTTTGAAACATGGCTGCCTGACAATATCCATTTTAAAAGATATCAAGGCTACATTACATCTGAGCAAATTGATACCTATGAAAACTGGAATAATGGATGTATTCCGCAGAAAGACCTTGGTTTTTCATTTGATATGACGCCGGTACAGACAGAATACGCACAACTGCAGGCTGTGGAACAGGAATATCTTAATCCTATTACTAATGGGATAATAGATTATGATGAAGCGATTGAACAGGCTCT
>Ga0153972_1000388_pt1 | contig 13912 bp, 11 predicted proteins | sample TSGA056MetaG_FD_104732 | JGI IMG/M metagenome (GOLD analysis project Ga0153972, IMG submission 104732) | Attine ant fungus gardens microbial communities from Georgia, USA - TSGA056 MetaG | ecosystem: Host-associated > Fungi > Mycelium > Unclassified | place: USA: Georgia, George L Smith State...
GGCTGTGTGGGAGATGAGTTGGTCAGGGGAAAGGAAAGAGGTTATTTTACCTGTCTGTTGCTCTCCGGGCAAGCAGAAAACAAACAAAATGCTTTTGAGTTGCTGGATGTTCTGGAAAAGTCATTTCGCCGGGCCGGCCGCCAATACTCAGTCTGCACCTTTTTTAACCCAATCCAAATTTCTTGGATCATTCCGGATACGGCCGGGCATCGGCATAATAATACTCCCGGGATTGCCACTGATCTGCCGTTACATAATTGGTTAGTGGAATATGGATATCAAATAGCCGCCCAGGAGTGCGCCATGCATTTAAAACTGGCTGGGTTTACGGTTCCGGGCTGGGTTTCAGAAAAAGCTGAGCGGGCAGAACAGTCAGGCTACCGGGTGGAGTGGTATGACCGGGAGAAACACACCGGACTGCGCACCATGGTGGAGTCTGTCGGCAATCCGATGTGGAACGCACAAATTCCGGTGATGGCGGAAGAAATCAATATGATAGTGGCTCTGAAGGGAAATGAAGTGGTTGGCTTTACCGGACCGGTCTACCCGGAGGAAAACGGCCGGGGATACTTTGCCGGAATAGCGGTTTCCCCGGAGCACAAAAAAAAGGGCTTGGGTACTTTATTGTTTTACCGGCTCTGTCAGGAAGAAAAGAATGCCGGTGCGGTTTATCTGTCCTTGTTTACCGGATGTGACAATCCCGCCATAAATATATACCGGAATGCCGGATTTGAAGAAAAGCGAATTTTTTCTGTAATGTTAAAAGCACTTTAGAGATTGGTTCAGGGGAGAAAAATATGAGTAATAAAAAGATCTTAGCGGTAGGAGGACACATTGGTGATATGGAGCTTACCTGTGGCGGTTTGATGGCAACTTGCGTGGCCGCAGGAGGCAGTATCGCAACACTGGCACTGACCGGCGGAGAAAAAGGAACCCCTCCCGGAATGACTACCGCCACATACCGGAAGCAAAAGGAAGCGGAAGCAGAGACTTTTGCCGGGATACTTGGAGGCTGCGCATATGTCCTTCCTTATGCCGATGGGGAGCTGCCGGATAACGAGACCGTCCGCTTCCAGGTTTGTGATATTATCCGCAAGGAAAAGCCGGATCTTCTTTTGACTCATTTTGAAGGAAGTATGCATAAAGATCATGCCGCGTGCAGCCGGATTGTTCAGGATGCCTGGTTCTATGCGGCCATTGATGGATTTGAGCGGGAGTTGACGGCCCATTTTGCGCAGCTTTATTTTGCGGAAAATTGGGAAGACGCCAGAAATTTCAAGCCATATATTTACTTTGGTGTCAGTGAGGAAGGTTTCAGTTTATGGGAAAAAGCTATACAGACCCATTGGTTTGTAAACGGAAGTACCAGCTTTCCTTATTTTGAGTACTATTCCCACTTAAAACGTCTGCGGGGCATTGAAGCACGTAAAGCTTATGCGGAATGTTTTGTGCCGCAGCCGGAGAATTACCGGGTAATACGTGATTTATGACAGGAGGAATCAGATTATGGAATTAAGCAGCATTGTGACGGAGCAAAGTAATGAACACTCAGCCCATATTGATGAACTGCCGACACTGGACATGGTAAGGTTAATAAACGCAGAAGATAAAAAGGTGGCTTTGGCAGTTGAAAAGGAACTGGAACAGATTGCGGCTGCCGTGGATGTTATTGCCAAACAGCTTGCTTTGGGCGGAAGGCTTGTTTACTCCGGCTGTGGGACCTCCGGGCGTCTGGGTATTTTAGATGCGGCAGAGTGCCCTCCTACATACTCCACGGATCCGGAAATGGTAGTAGGTATTATTGCCGGGGGTGAGCAAGCCATGTTTAAAGCGGTGGAAGGCTCGGAAGATAACTGGATGCTTGGCGCCAGGGACTTGCGGGAAATTAACTTCAGCCGGATGGATGTCTTGGTGGGACTGGCTGCTTCCGGAAGGACGCCTTATGTACTGGGAGCGATGGAATATGCCAAAAGTCTTGGCGCCCACGTGATTGCGGTTACCTGTTGCCCCGACTCGGAAGTTGACCTGTTGGGGGATATCAGGATCGCTCCCACTCCCGGGCCGGAAGTGGTTACCGGCTCCACCCGGATGAAAAGCGGAACGGCCCAGAAAATGGTGCTCAATATGCTGTCTACGGGTGCGATGATCAGGTTGGGCAAGGTCTATGGCAATTTAATGGTGGATGTAAAACCATCCAATGAAAAGTTAATCCAAAGATGCATCTCCATTGTCCAGTCAGCCGTCGGTGTATCCCGGGAAGAAGCTATTGAGGTATTGGAGTGCTGCAGCTATCATCCCAAGACGGCGATTGTTATGATTCGCCGTAAAGTAGATGTTAACCATGCTGCTCAGATCCTGGAGGCCACCGGCGGTCATGTTGCCGCTGCTGTCCGGGAATCATAGAAGCAGTTTTTGACAATATCTATTGGGATATTTTTCCCATGACCACAGCCTTTTCGGCTCCGGTAACGGAAGGCACGTTGCCGGCCATGCCGAACAAGGCTTCATTGGCAAGAATGGCAAAAGCCACCGCTTCTTTAGAATCGCTGTCGTAGCCAAGATTTTCATTGGTCTGTACCTTACATTCCGGCAAGCAGCTTTGGATATCGGCAAGCAGGGTATGGTTATGACTGCCGCCGCCGCCGATAATCAAGTAGTCCGGACTCACCGGAGCAAACTGGTTAAGCCCAACGGCGATACATTCCGCGGTAAAACGAGTAGCGGTGGAGATTGTGTCAATTATACTGATACCGTGGGTTCTGGCAAATTCAAGGAGACGCTTTACATAGTCGGCTCCGTAATACTCCCGGCCGGTGGTTTTAGGCGGCCGCTTGGACAGATAGGGATCATCCAGGAGAAATGCCAGCAGTTCCCGGCGGACAATGCCTTTCGCGGCCAGCTGCCCGCCTTCATCATAAGAAGCCTTGCCCTCGGTATAAATGGCGGTTAAGGCATCTATAACCATATTCCCAGGGCCGGTATCAAAGGCGATCACCTGATCAGGCAAACAATCTTTGGGTAAAATAGTGACATTACCGATACCGCCTATATTCTGCAAGGCCACATGAAAGCCCTCGTCCCGATAAAGGAGATACTCGGTATAGGGAACCAAAGGCGCACCGAGTCCTCCGGCAGCCATATCCCGAACCCGGAAATCTCCGATGACCGGACAGCCAAGAACCTGGGCAATAATGGCGTCTTCCCCGATTTGCAGAGTTCCCCTAACCGGATAACCCAGAAAGGTTTCTGTTTCCGGCATATGCCAGACAGTTTGTCCATGATTGCCAACCAGATCGATGGCATCCGGGGTAATCCCGGACTTTTCACAAAGGGCCAGACAGGCATCGGCATAAAGGCGGCCAAGCAGGGTACTTAAGCGGCAGATCAAGGCCGAACCACCGTTTATACCTTCGGCTGTTTGTAAAATACAGTCCCGGACCGCTGGTTGATAGGGGACAAATAAGAAGTCGCGTTGTTTCACTTTAGTTTGAAGGCCATATCCGGTGATTTCCGTAAGTACGGCATCAATACCGTCTGCTGAAGTTCCGGTCATCAGGCCGATCACCAGACGGGTTGGCTTTGCTCTAAGGGCAAAAAAATCTTGATTCATAATTTCTCCTTTATTCTTATTGTCCAGGAAAAAAAGCAAACTGTCAATTAAAATATGACGTTAGAATTGGGTTTGTCGTTGAAAGGTAAGATAATATGGTAAAATGTGGTGTGGATCGTTTGAATTCCTATAAACATTTTTTTTCAGGCGGCCGTGTTGGTTTATTAACCTCCATCACGGGACGTAATCAAAAAAATGAATCGACCATTCAGGTCCTTACTAAAATATGCAAGCTAACGGTGTTGTTTGGGCCCGAGCATGGTGTCAGAGGTGACCTTGGAGCAGGTGATGAAGTGGAAAACACCACGGATCCGGCAACCGGTCTGCCTGTATACAGTCTGTATGGTGGTGCGGGTAAGCATTTTTCATCTCAACATCTTGAAACCTTTGATATCCTGGTCTATGATATCCAGGATATCGGAGTGCGGTACTATACTTTTCTTTCAACCCTTCGCAATGCCTTGGAAGATTGCGGGAGGGCCGGTAAAAAACTGGTAATTCTGGACCGCCCCAATCCTTTGGGGGGAGACATTGTTGAAGGCGGGATTCTTAATATGGATTACAACAGTTTTGTGGGCTGCTATCCGCTTCCCTCACGGTATGGCCTGACCAGCGGCGAAGCTGCCAGATTGATGAATGAAGAAGGAAATTATGGTTGTGAACTTGAAGTGGTTCCCTGTGACGGCTGGAAAAGGAACAGTCTGTTCAGTGACTGGGGAACAGTCTGGCTGCCGCCCAGTTTAGGGCTGCCGTCCTTTGAAACGGTGCTGTTATATCCGGGAACCTGTCTGATCGAAGGAACTAATTTTTCGGAGGGAAGAGGAACTACGGCACCTTTTCGGATGATTGGAGCACCTTTTGCAGACGCGGAAGAGCTGGCGGCGGAATTTAATCGGGCCGGGCTGGAAGGCGTTGTGGCGACACCCTCCTGGTTTAACCCTACTGCTTCCAAGCATATGGGAGTACAATGTGCAGGGATTCTGCTTCATGTAACCGAGCCTCACAAGCTTCGGCCGGTTAGTGTGGGCGTGACGTTGCTTGATATTTTGCGGTGCCGGTACCCTGGTCAATTTGCCTTCCTGCCTCCTTCCAAAGAAGGGGGGCGGCCCTTTATCACTCTGCTGTCGGGCTCTGATGTACTGCTTGGGGATTGGGATAAGGAGACCTTACTTGAAAACTATCGGCAGGACAGTACAGAATTTATGAAAAGAAAAGAGCGTTTTCATTTATATGATTAGTAAGGAAACCGCCGAGGCGGACATGGAGTATTCATATGGACATTAAGATTAAGAAATTAGTAGGACAGAAATTGGTGGGAGGTTTTCCCGGAAAGGAAATGAGCCCTGAATTTATAGAATTAGTAAAAGAATATAAAGTAAGCAACGTTATTTTGTTTACCCGTAATGTGGAAAGCAGAAAGCAGCTCCGGTCCTTATGTCAAAGCATTCAGGAGTTGGTGAAGGAAGAAACGGGATATGGGGCTTTTATTACCATCGATCAGGAAGGCGGAGTAGTTACCAGGCTTCCTGAAGATTCCGTCAATGTGCCGGGCGCGATGGCGCTTGCGGCAACGGGTTCACCTGAGAGTGCCCGGCTGGCGGCTGAGATTACGGCCGGAGAGCTGCGGGCTTTGGGAATTAATTTTAACCTGGCTCCGGTTTTGGATATCAATAATAATGCTGCGAATCCGGTTATTGGGGTACGCAGTTTCGGGGACACGGCGGAAAAAGTAGTGGAATATGGCGGTGCGGCTATTGAAGGCTATCTTTCCGGAGGGGTTCTGGCGGCGGCCAAGCATTTTCCCGGTCATGGAGATACCTCGGTGGATTCCCATATCGGACTGCCGGTGATCGATAAATCGCTGGAGGAACTTAGCCGGTTGGAACTTAAGCCATTTCAGTCGGTAGTCCAAAAGGGTATCCCGGCAGTGATGAGCAGTCATATTCTTTTTCCCCAGTTGGAACCTGAAAAAGTGCCTTGTACGATGTCACGGAAGATTATCACCGGTTTACTGAAAGAAAAGCTGGGCTTCCAAGGTTTGGTGATTAGCGATTGTCTGGAAATGGATGCTATCCGGAAATATTATGGGATTACCAGGGGAGCGGTTCAGGCCGCAGGCGCCGGCATTGATTTAATTTTAATTAGTCATACGGCTTCTTTTGTAAGGGAGGCGGCTCTGGCAATATATCAGGAGCTTGAGGAAGGCCGGTTGTCCATGGAGGAACTGGAAGAATCGGCGGCTAAGATAATCCGGTGGAAAGAGCAATTTGTTCAGAGTATGTTTCCGGCAGAGGACTGTCAAAATGCTGAAGCAGAAGCCATAAGTACCCGGCTGCGGTATCAGTCCATTGTGCTGACACAAGGAATGGTGTTGCCTGTCAATGACCGGGTGCTGTTTACCGGTTGTGGGGATTACCGGGCGTCCCGGGTCTCGAATGAGGAAAGTGGTGTAATAACATTTCCTGAATACATGAGGAAGAGATTTGGGGGGACAGGTATCATCACCGGTAAAGATCCGGATAAAGCGGAGATTAGCAGGGTGGCAGGGGAAGCGGATATCGCCGATGCCATTATTCTTTGCACCAGCAATGCTCATATTATGGCAGGACAGATGGAGTTGTTAATGACTTTGGCGCAGCTTGGTAAACCGATGATGGTGGTGGCTTTAAGGAATCCTTATGATTTGGCCGGGTTGCCTGATCATGTAACCGGGATTGCCGCCTGGGATTATTCCGTGATGACACTGGCAGTGCTGGCTGATCTTTTTGCAGGAAAGTTCCGGCCTGCCGGAATTATGCCGGTATCGTTACAGACAGACTAATGAAAGAAAATTATTGCCGTTGAAGTTGCAGGAGGGTCTGATGGAAATATGGGCAGGAATTGACGGAGGGGGCACCGGTACGGCGTTGGAACTAATTGATGCCGCCGGTAATATGGTTGCAAAGTTATCTTTTGGTCCCTTTAATCTTAACAGTATAGGAGAAGAGCGTTTTAAAGCTTTATTAGCAGAATTATTTGATGCGGTCCGGACGGCCGGTGATTGCCGCGGTGTCTGCATCGGTGCGGCTGGAATCAGCAATCCTGCGGTGAAAAAGTGGATCCTTGAAGCGGCTGGTAAAGCTGATCTTGACAAACAGCTGTTATTATGCGGTGACCAGGACATTGCTTTATACGGAGCCACCGGAGGCGAACCAGGCAGTATTTTAATTGCCGGGACGGGTTCTGTCTGCACCGGCCGGAATGTTGCCGGTAAGATGGTTAGAGCCGGCGGCTGGGGACATCTGATTGATGATCCGGGGAGCGGTTACGCTCTTGGCCGAGATGCTTTAGCGGCAGCAGTACAGTCTTATGATGGCCGGCGGGGTAAGACCATCCTGCTGGAAATGTTGCTGACAAGGCTGTCAATTCCAAGTCCGGAGGGATTGATCCCATATATTTATAATGCCCCTGATAAAAGCCGGATTGCCGGACTGTCACCATTGGTTGAAGAAGCGGCTCATAAAGGAGATGAGGCCGCAGCAGAGATCATTTATAAGAATGCAGCTGAATTGATCCAATTGGTTCAGGCAGTTTCTTTGAAATTAGAAATGAAGGAAATGCCGCTTTCCTTGCTTGGGGGATTGCTGATTCATGATACCTTGCTGCAGAAGGCAGTAAGGGAACAGATTAAGGTAAAAGTTCCGGAGGCCCGGGTACAGGAGCCGGTTATGGGGGCATCAAGAGGGGCGGCTGGTCTGGCAAAAGAAACCTTTTTATTTAATTAAGAACTAATCACCGGAAAGGGTTTTGGATAGCAATTGAGTGGATAGCAAATGATAAAGTAAATTACATTGACAAAAAATTATAAGAAAGCTAAAATAGGGTAAAAATAGCATTGAGAAAGGTGGTGTTTTTTTATGAAGGGAAGTAGTGACAATCCTCTCCCCGAACCGCAGCGACATATAAATATAAAAAAAACATCACGAGAGGACAAATGCTATGGAACAGCTAAAAGAACTGGAGCTGCTGAAAGAATATCTGAGTACTAAACAATATACCAAGCTCAGACAATTTATGACCGAATGGAATGATGTCGACATCGCCAGCTTGGTGGAGGAGCTGGAGGAAGAGGACATGCTGAAGATCTTCCGGATTCTGCCCAAAGACCTGGCGGCCGACGTATTTTCGTATCTGGATGTGGATAATCAGCAGATGATCATCACTTCACTGACAGATCGGGAAGCGGCGGTAATTATTGATAATCTGATGGCGGATGATGCGGTGGACTTATTGGAAGAGATGCCGGCCAATGTGGTTAAGAAACTGCTTATATACGCCAAACCAGAAGTACGGCGGGATATTAACCATTTGCTTCGTTATCCGGAATCCTCCGCCGGTAGTATAATGACAGTGGAATATGTGGATCTGAAAGAAAATCTTACGGTAAAGCAAGCAATCGAACGGATCCGCAAGATTGGCATGGACAGTGAGACTATTAATATCTGCTATGTGCTGGATTCCCAGCGGAAATTGCTTGGCACGGTGGCACTTAGGTACTTGCTGTTAAGTCAGGAAGATGATACGATTGGCAACATAATGAACAGTAATGTGATTTCTGTTAATACACTGATGGATCAGGAAGAGGTTGCCAATCAGTTTAAGAAATACGATTTTATCGCCATGCCGGTGGTAGACAATGAGAACCGTCTGGTAGGTATTATTACGGTAGATGACATTGTGGATATTCTCGAAGAGGAAACCACGGAAGACATGGAAAAGATGGCGGCACTTGTGCCCAGTGATAAGCCATACATGAAGACAAGTGTTTTTGAAATATTTAAAAAAAGGATTCCCTGGCTTCTGCTTCTGATGGTATCGGCAACCTTTACGGGACAGATTATCTCATCTTTTGAAGAAGCACTGAGCGTCTATGTAATCCTTACTGCGTTTATTCCAATGCTGATGGATACCGGGGGAAATGCAGGCGGACAAGCAAGTGTTACCATAATCCGCGGGTTATCGCTGGGGGAAATTGTATATCATGATGTACCGAAGATATTATGGAAAGAACTGCGAATCGGGCTCTGGTGCGGGATATCTTTGGCGGTCGCAAACTTTGTTAAACTGATGTTGTTTAACCGGGTGGGCGTCGGTGTTGCCCTGGTGGTTTGTATTACCTTGGTAGTGGCGGTATTTCTGGCGATGATGATTGGATGTATCCTGCCGATTATTGCCAAAAAGATCGGATTTGATCCGGCGGTCATGGCCAGCCCTTTTATCACTACTATTGTGGACGCTTTATCTTTATTAATATATTTTCAGATAGCTACGGTTATATTGCGGATTTAGCAGAAAGTCATTGACACTATAGAACCGGAGATAGTACTATTAAGGTAGAATAGTTGTGGGGTAAATGCTTTATATATAGAAGATTGGAGGATGTAATGAAAATTTTCAGAAAACGTCTTGTTACCGCAGTGGCGGCCGTGGCAATTATGACAATTTTACTGCCGGCTTCCGTACAGGCATGGGAATTAAAGGGAGAGAGTACGGCAGTGAATGAGATTAAGACCAAGGACCCCAGTTCCCTGATTACGACGATTCAGACTAATTTCCATGCTTTTGGCTGTACCGGTTTCGTTGTGCTGACGCCCAGCAAGACCATTGATTCCATCCTGGGAATTACCGAATTGCAGCAGCAGGCTCAGGGCCGTGGCGTTATTTATATAGCCAATACGACTTGTGGTGATCGGGCAGCCGCAGTCTTTCAGGCAGAAGCGGATAAGATAGGCGGAGAGATATTGTGGTATTTTGATATTCAGATGTTTAAATTTGCCGATGAATGGTATCAGCAGCAAACTGTGCTGAGTTCACCGATTAAAATGGCCATCGGAATATTGGAAAGTGATCGTTCTTCCAGTTACGATTACGGCATGATTCGGCTGCATGAAGGTGTAGCCACATTTTTGCCGGACTCAGACAGCGATGAGTATACCATAACTTTTGAATCGAATAGATTTTCAACCTATGCAATGGTACGTTACCCCAAGGAAACGGCAACAAGTACAGAAGCGGCTAAACAGACCGGCACCTCATCACAGACTGCCACAACACAGCAGACTGATACCGGTACAAGTGCACAGACCCAAACAAACCAGTCGCAAACAACTCAGTCCCAAACCGGAACTCAGTCACAGACAACAGCAAGGCCGGGTGCCGGCACCCAGTCAACCGCTGCCAGTGCGACCGATAAGGAGGACGAATGGGATGACGTTCCGCCGACCGGTGATTTCACATTAACCATTAGTTTTGTCTCGATTTTGTCAGGTGTTGCGATATCATCAGAGAAGTAACAGTTACTATGAACAGCGCTGGCTGAGAATCGTAACGTGTAACATGTAATATATAATCATAAAAGAACAAGTAAAATGGGCATGTCACCGATTCCACTAAAGTGACATGCCCATTCATTATGCTGACATATTATGCTTCCATTAAGAAATCAAACTGTGACATATACAAGTCATAATACTCACCCCGAAGTTCCAGCAGTTCTTCATGGGTACCTTTTTCCAAAATACCGCCGTTGTCAACATAGATGATGCAGTCGGCATTTTTTACGGTGGAAAGCCGATGAGCGATAATAAATGAAGTCCGGCCTTCCAGCAGCTTATTTAAACCTATTTGCAGCAAAATCTCCGTTTCGGTATCAATACTGGAGGTCGCTTCATCCAGAATCAGGATTTTCGGATCCGCCAGCAGCGCCCGGGCAAAGGAAATCAGTTGGCGCTGACCGGCAGACAACCGACTGCCCCGTTCGTTTACTTCCGTTTGATAACCGTTATCCATCCCCATAATAAAGTCATGGGCACAAACGGTCTTGGCAGCCTGTATCACCTGCTCGTCGGTTGCCTCCCGGTTACCATAGCGGATATTGTCCATAATGGTTCCGGCGAAAATAAAGCTGTCCTGCATCATGACCCCCATTTGTGCACGCAGGGAGTGAATGGTAACGGTGGAGATATTGATGCCGTCAATCAAAATCTGGCCGGAGTCCACGTTGTAAAAGCGGCTGATTAAATTAACGATAGTGGACTTTCCAGCACCGGTAGGACCAACAAAAGCATAAGTTTCGCCTTTATTTACCTTAAAATTAATATGATCCAAAATCCGGTGTTCCGCTTCATAACTGAAGCATACGTCTCTGAATTCCACATCTCCCACTATGGGAGGCATTTCCCCGGCATCCGGAGTGTCCTTTACCAGCACCGGTTCATCAATGGTCTCGAAAATTCGTTCCAGATAAGAGATGGCTGTAAGCAGACTGTTATAAAAACTGGCCAAGGTATTAACGGGAGCCCAGAATCTGCTGATGTAAGCGGTAAAAGCGATAATGGTACCGATCGTCATCGGCATACTGGGCGCCAATATCCAGCGCACCCCCAGAATATAGATAAACGCGGTAGTAATGGAAGAGATAATATCGACACTGGGTCCCATGGTAAAATTGTATTTAACGGCTTTCATCCAGGATTTCTGGTAATTATGGCTTAAGTGGTTAAATATACCGGTGTTTTCCTGTTCCCTGACAAAGGATTGGGTTACCCTGATACCATTGATGCTCTCCGCGATATAAGCATTTAAGTTGGACTGCTTATTGGATTGGATCTGCCAGGCACGCCGCTGCTTTTTCTTAATGAAGATAACGACCGCCGCCAGCACGGGAAGGCCGCACAAGCACACCAGGGTCAGCTTTACATCACAGATCAGCATGAAGATAATAATAAAAAACAGGTTGCACAAATCCGTGAAGGTATTGACGATACCGTTGCTGAGCAGATCACTTAACTGATTCACATAATTGACGACACGAACCTGGATTTTGCCGTGAGGGCGGTCATCATAATAGGAAAAGGGCAGCTTTTGTAAGTGGCGGAAAATATCAGACCGGATAGAATGAATGATATTCTGGCCGATAATGCTCATGGTTTTTATTTTAATCCGCAGGCTGACCGCGGAATATACCGCTATCAAAAAAGTAAGTACAGAGACCAGAATGATTTTGTTCATATCCTTATCCGGAATATAGCGATCCATAATCTGCTCAAAAAAGAGCGGGATTACCATAGTCAGGGCGGAAGAGGAAAGCATCAGGAAGATAATGCCAAACATTTTATTCTTGTAGGGAGAAATATAGCCGGACAGACGTTTCAGCTGATTGATATCAAAGCTGTCTTCCAATATTTCGTCCATATCATATCGGTTACGTGCCATATTATTCGCCGCCTTTCTTATTGGAATCCTGATTTAAGAGTTCATAAGGAATTTCACCATATTGGTTGTGGAACGCTTTGGCATAATAACCGCCGTTTGCCAGCAGCATATCATGAGTTCCCTGTTCAATGATCCTTCCGTTATGCATTACCAGAATTAAATCCGAATCCTTGATGGAAGAAATCCGGTAAGCAACAATAAAGACGGTGCAGTCTTTTTCCTTTTGGATATTTTTAAGCTGTTGCTGTATGTAGCTTTCCGTCTCCATATCCACTGCGGAAGTCGTGTCATCCAGGATTAGGATGGACGGATCCTTAAGCAGTGCCCTTGCCAGGGAAATCCGCTGTTTTTGTCCGCCGGAGAGCCCGACGCCCCGTTCCCCCACAATGGTGTCATAGCCTTCTGTCATTTCATTGATAAAATGATTGGCATCCGCCATTACCGCGCTATGCTTTACTTCCTCAAAGCTGCAGTTGGGCCGGCCGTACGCAATATTTCCTTCAATAGTATCTGAAAAAAGAAACACATCCTGCATTGCCATGCCAATATTATCCCTCAGATTATACAGATCCATTTTCCTGACATTCACCCCGTCCACCAGCACTTCCCCGGAAGTCGTATCATAAAAGCGGCAAAGCAGATTCATCAAGGTGGATTTTCCGGAGCCGGTGGAACCGATAATACCGATGGTCTGCCCGGCTTTTGCCCGGAAATTAATATCCATCACAATATCTTCATCGTCTGCCCGGTAAGAGACATTTTTAAATTCCACTTCGCCCTGGATTTTTTTATGGATGCCACCCTTCCTTGGGGTTTTTACCTTTGGCTCTTCGCTATAGGTGGCATATATTTTTTCCACGCTGGTCATGAAATTCTGGATATCGTTGACCCACCAGCCGGCCATGCGCAGCGGCATATTCAGCATCCAAAGATATCCGTTTACTTTAACCAAATCACCCAGGGTGATTTCCCCTTGAATTACCATATACCCGCCATAGACCATCAGGATTATGGTCAGGGCATATGAGAGAATTTCAAAAATGGGAACGTATTTCATCCAAATCCTGGAAGCCTTTATTTGTGCATCCCGAAACTTATCATTTTCATTATTAAATTTTTCGATTTCGTAATCTTCCTTGGCAAAGGCCTTTACTACCCGGTTGCCGCTGATATTTTCCTGGACAAAGGTGTTAAGCGAGGAAAAACAGTTACGGTTGTGCTGAAAAGCCGGTTTTACCTCTTTCGACTGCTTAAATGTGGTGAAGGCGGTAAAAGGAAGCACTACCAGCATTAAAAGAGCCAGTTTTATATTGACAGTAAAAATCATCAACAAAGCAAAAATAAAGAGCAGTACATTTTGATAGACCGCATATATGTCATATGCTACAAAATGTCTGACTGCTTCCATGTCACCCGTCTGGCGGCTCATTAAATCACCGGTACGATTCTTATTATAAAAAGCAAAATCTTCCTGAAGCAATTTGCGGTACAATTTATCCCGCATGTCATAAAGAATGCTTTGGGAGGTGGATTCAAACACCACCTGATAAAAGAAGCGCAGGATACCGTTTACCAGTGTAACACCCAATAAGCAGGCAATAAGGGGAAAAAGCAGGTTATAATTGCCTTCCATCACCACATCGTCGACGATGATGCCTGATAAATAAGGATTGACTATGGAAAGCGCAGCAATTATGGTGGCCATAAAAAGGCCGAGTGTCAGCTTTCCGCGGTGTTTCTTTAGAAAAGTATAAAACCATTTCATTGGGGTCATTTTCATATCTCCTCCATATGTTTCCGGTTAAAGTTAAGCCTTACGGCTAAACTTTAACTGTTTCCGTTCTTTTATATTTTGAAGCCTTGCCTGATAAAAAGAAATGTATTATCTTGCAACATTGATGTATCATTTTGTAAAAAAATATGTTTTACATTTTGGGGAATACCAATTAGAATAGAAGAGAAGCGTCATTGTTTAGCAGAAGCGACAGAAAGAACTGGGGTAAAGATGTTTGTTGAAGAATTAAATCCAACCTTTCTTTTTACCTGGAA
>Ga0153972_1000394_pt1 | contig 13841 bp, 13 predicted proteins | sample TSGA056MetaG_FD_104732 | JGI IMG/M metagenome (GOLD analysis project Ga0153972, IMG submission 104732) | Attine ant fungus gardens microbial communities from Georgia, USA - TSGA056 MetaG | ecosystem: Host-associated > Fungi > Mycelium > Unclassified | place: USA: Georgia, George L Smith State...
ACTAATGAGGAAACGGAAATGCCAAATGCTACCGTATCTCCAGAAGCGGTGCTGACAGAAACACCCAAATCAGGTACACCTCAAATCACATTAACTGATTCTGAAGTAACGGTACAGCGAGGGGCAGCAGTGAATCGTCTGATTTACGTAAAGGAAATTACGGATGATAAGGACAGTAGAGAATTTTTATATAGAAATATCCAAATTGATGGAACTATTAATACAGCAGTTCCGGGTAGTTATGAATTAAAGTATTATGTGGTTGATTCTGATGGGAATAAATCGAATGAAGCGAAGCTTTTGGTGAATGTTGAATAAAATTAATTTTACTTTAGGGGAAAATATCTATATGGAGAAAGAGGGCGCAGTATCGCTGGAGAATCCCTTTAGGAGCTTTATTTATATAATGTATAATTGGAGAAACTGATATTTTGAAAAGGAAACTTCGGCTATATTTGTGTTATTTATTAGGCAAGGGGAGATAGATCATGGAAAGGAATAATCCGTCAGTTAAAATTGTTATTGCTACACATAAAAAGTATAAGATGCCGGATGAATGTATGTACCTTCCGCTTTATGTAGGAGCAGAAGGAAAGCTGGATAAGGATGGAAATCCACTGGATTTAGGCTACATCAAGGATAATACTGGCGATAATATATCTATAAAGAATCCAAATTACTGTGAATTAACCGGCTTATACTGGGCATGGAAAAATCTTAATACTGATTACATTGGCTTGGTTCATTATCGGAGGCACTTTGGTAAGAAGATTTTAGGAAGAGATGTGTTTGATGGGATACTTACATATAAAGAACTGGAGCCGATATTAAAAAGGTATAAGGTGTTTGTGCCTACGAAACGAAGGTATTTTATAGAAACTCTTTATTCCCATTATGAACACACACATTGCAGTAACCAGTTGGACATAACCAGAGAGATTATTGTTGAGAAGTATTCGGATTATGTGAAAAGCTATGATAAAGTGCTTAAGCATACATACGGCTATATGTTTAATATGTGCATTATTCAGAAAGAGTATTTTGGTGAGTATTGTAGCTGGCTGTTCGATATTTTATTTGAGTTAGAGAAACGAATTGACGTACCAGAGCTTTCCGCATTTCAGGGTAGACTCTATGGTCGGATTAGCGAGATTATTTTTAATGTATGGCTGGATCAGCAGATAAAGACTGGAAATATTAAAAATAATGAGATAAATGAGCTGCCTTATATGCACGTGGAAAAGATCAACTGGTGGAAGAAAAGTAAGGTTTTCCTCAAAGCAAAGTTTTTGAATAAGAAGTATGAGGAGAGTTTTTGATATATCTAGTCAAAGGAAATTCTTTGGAAGTTTACAAGGATTGAGAGGGCTTTCAGCATGCTTGATTTTATAGAAAAAACTGGTCAGAGTTGCAAGAAATCATCCGAGCAATTTGACAACAAACGGATATAGAGGTAAAGTTGAATATAAAAGTCGGAAGGATTAGGTATGAGTGTTAAAACGAAAATAAAAAATGATTTGTGGCATATGAATTATATCCTCCCTTTTATAAAAAGCATCAGTTTGATGAAAAGGGGAAATTTGATATGATGCACTACATCATGCGTGCTTATAAGTTAATTCTCCCCATAAAAGGTAAGGAAAGAAAGCGTACTGTTGGTGGTGATACAAAAGAATTGCTTAGCAAAGTTAAAATATATATTCCTAAAAATGATTTTGTGTATTTCCTTGATACCACGAAAACTATCGCTGTATCAGGGAATATTATCAGTAATGTTACTATAAACTATGCAAAGTTGCTGTATCATCCGTTTGACGAACTGGTACAAGAAGCTATAAGAGGCGAACAGTCGGTTGACGAGTATGAGCGCGAAATCAAACTTGTTACAGAAGGAATTGAGAATCTTAGAATCAGAACACTTGACGTAATCAAGGCATCCACATTGTCAGGTGAAATAAAAGAAAAACGAATCACAGATTTTGAAAATATGCTGATCAAACCTGTAATTGGTTTTGAAGAAGCGCTACAGCCTGTGCTGTTCTTTAATCAGATTATTTGGCAGACAAGACATTGTTTAAACGGTTTTGGCAGGATGGATAAATATCTGGAAGATTTTTATAAAACAGACATTGCATCAGGGATACTTACTAGGGATATTGCTGATTCACTTCTGGATGATTTTTTGGAAAAGTTGAGTATGTATTCCAGCTATAAGAGTGATGCTTTGGAAGGGGATATCGGTCAGATTATTATTCTCGGCGGGCTGGACCCAAGTGGTGTATATTTCTTCAATGATCTGACAGAAAGGTTCCTGTTGACTCAGGCAAGATCAAAAAGACCAGATCCGAAGACCTTCCTGCGGGTGAGTGAGAAAATGCCTAAGAGTTTGATGGAGATTGCTGTTGAGTGTTTGAAAGCAAAAACTGGAAGCCTGTTATTTTCTAATGATGATGTTGTTATACCAGCACTGTTGGAATTTGAAATACCAGAAGAAGATGCATATAATTACTGCATTTCGGCCTGTTGGGAGCCATTTATTGTAGGAAAGTCATTTGATCAGAATAATCTGGCAGTGTTTGATTATTTGGTGTCTTTTGATGAATTAAAATGGGCAAAAGATCCATTTGTTTCATTGTTGACTGAGAATTGTAATAAGACCCGTAGAGATATATCTGAAGGTGGCGCCCGATACAGCAATTATGGAATAACAACAGTCGGATTAGCAAATGTGATTGATAGTTTGTTTAATATAAAATATTTAGTGTATGAAAAGAAAAAATACAAATTGCAACAAATGGCTGAAGCGAGGGAAAGTGATTTCTCTAATGATGAAGAGCTGTATACCTGGTGTCAGAGACAGAAGCATTATGGACCTGATAACAAAGATGTTATTTGCTTGGTAAATAGAATTACTGAAAATTTGGCAGAAGTTGCGGAAGGATATCATAACAAATACGGTGGCATGGTAAAATTTGGACATGGTTCTCCTGTTTACAATATGCTGAGCAAAAAACTGTGGGGGATTTTTCCGGCCGAAAAGCAGGAATGCCTTACAATACCCATATATCATGTTCCAATGCAAGCTACACAGCGGTTGCGAACTTTGCAGGGTAGCTTGAGTACGGCAGGCACAGATTTAATGGTAAGGATGGTGAGATTTTGGGTATAGGTAAAAAGGTTTTAAAGGCACAAAATCTTGATGTGGAAAAGCCTAAAACGAAAAAAAATATTTTTGTATACACAAAGAAAAGCAATTGCCCCCTCATATCAGTGATAGTTCCTGTATACGAAGTTGAAAAATATATAAATAAATGTCTGGACTCCATTGTAGGACAGACTTATAAGAATCTAGAAATCTTACTTATTGATGATGGGACACAAGACAGATCAGGAGATATTTGTGAGGAATACGCAAAAAGTGATTTGAGAATAAAAGTATTTCATAAAGAAAACGGAGGGCTTTCTGATGCCAGGAATTATGGGCTCGAATGGGCTTCCGGTGAATATTTGACTTTTGTAGATGCAGATGATTTTTTAGATAGTGATTATATAGAGTATTTATATTCGCTAATAGAAGAAAGTGGATGTAGACTTTCACTATGTTCGCTCCATGTTTTATATACAAGTAGTGGAAGAGTATGGAACAAAGGAAATGGGAAGAAGGTTGTCATTAACGGAGAAACTTGTATTGAAATGATGTGTTACCATGAAGAAATTGACACCGCAGCTTATGCAAAATTGTGCCATCGGAGTTTATTTGAAGAGGTTCGCTATCCGAAGGGAAAAATATTTGAAGATATAGGAACATCATACTTGCTATTTGATCAATGTGAAAAGATTATTTGCAGTTTTATTCCAAAATATTATTACGTAATCAGGGATAATTCGATTGTGACATCTTCTTTTAATAAAAAGAAGTTGGACTTTTTAGACATGACAGACCAAATGGCAGATTACGTTGATAGCAAATACCCGGATTTACTGGAGGCGACATTGCGGAGACGAGGATATGCCAGATTCAGTACATTGAATCAGATGATTGAAGAGAATTCAGCAGAGCATGTCAAAATCAGGCAAGAAATTATTCGCTATTTAAGAAAAATAGGCTGGAGAATACTGGGGAATTCAAGAGCACCTAAGCGTGATAAGATTGCATACATGGTTTTATACTGTGGATATCCCGTTTATAAGTTTTTTTGGAAAATATATATCAAATATCAGCGTGGTAAGTAGAATATGTGGATTTGGAGGAAAGACTGTGGAGCCATTTTCAGAGAAAATAAAACTTATATATATAGTACTCTTGCGATTTGTTAGAAAAATATTTTTTATTTTGCCTGTTAAACAGAATAGGGTAATTTTTGAATCGTTTTCTGGCGATGGTTATCAGTGCAACCCAAAATATATTTCCGAGCGATTAAAAGAGAAATATGGTGGATCCGTTGAAGTTGTATGGGCATTGAAAGATGAAAATAAGGCCCCAAGGAATGTAATAGTTTGTAAATATAGAAGTATTCGGCATTTTATATACCGCATTACATCTAAGGTTTATGTATGCAATTTCTTTCAGGTTGTTGAGATTCCTAAAAGAAAGGGACAAGCTGAAATACAGACATGGCATGGAGGCGGCTGCTATAAAAAGGTAGGTACAGAGGAAAAGGAGTTGGGAAGTGCTTATATAATGAGACGCGACATGCATGTGGCGGAAACGGATTATTTTATTGTAAGTAGCAAGTATTGGGAAGAACAAGTTGCCATTAAACAGTTCGGATATAAAGGTAAGGTTTTAGAAATTGGTATGCCAAGAAATGACTGTCTGGTTGAAAAAACAGACAAAAGTCGGATTATGGAAATTCGGAAGAAGGCGGGAATTGATGAAAGTGCCTATGCGGTTTTGTATGCGCCTACGTGGCGAGAAGGATTAGATCAGTTTGAAGCGATTGACTATGAAAGTTTAGAAATGGCATATAAAAAACGTTTTGGGCGAAAATGCCAAATACTGTTTCGTGCTCATCTGTATGGCAAAGAAAAGCTGAACAATGTGATTGATTTAACCACCTATGAAGATATGCAAGAATTACTTTATGCCTGTGATTCGGTAATAACGGATTATTCCTCGCTCATGTGGGATTTTTGTTTAACAGAGAAGCCATGTTTTTTATATACACCTGATTTGAAACGGTATACCGAGCAAAGAGGATTTGATATGGATATTTATACATGGGGGTTTCCGGTGTGTGAATCAAATGACGAACTTGTAAATGCAATTTTAGGTTTTGACGAGGTGGACTTTAGAAACAAGATGAAGAAACACCGAGAGGTTCTGGGGTCTTTTGAAACAGGGAAGGCAACGGAGGGTATTGTAAAACTAATAGCAAAAATCTGTAAGCTTTCATTGTAGCTTAAGGCGACATAAAAAGTAGGATTGGAGAGGTAATGATTCAGACAGAAAAAATAAAACAATGGATACAGGTTTATGGTCTAAAAAATGTAATACTGCGTGGTATCTATAGTAGGTTACCGGTCATTCCTGTTTCAGATAATGAGTTGATTCGTCGGATGAATTGGCAATTGCGGACAAAGAAAAGGCTGCAAAAATATTTAATAGTTGTGGACAAACCAGTCACGAAGGAGAATCCATATCCGAAGACAATTTGGTGGCTTTGGTTTCAGGGTAGCGAAAGTGCTCCATTAATAGTAAAGAAGTGTCTTGAAGTAGCCAGACAATATGCGGATGAGATGCAGTACAATCTGATGGAGTTGAACAAAGACAATTTATTTAATTACGTGGATTTGCCCGCACAGATTGTAGACAAATGGAAAAAGGGAATCATCGGAAATGCGAATTTTTCGGATTTGTGCCGTGTGGCGTTGCTGGCTGATTACGGGGGCATATGGATGGATTCCACGGTTTTTATGTCTGGACCGCTTGATAAAGAAATACGAGATGCGGAACTTTTTTTCTTTAAAGCTTCATTTTTGGATATGACAATCACTAAAGTCTCAAACTGGTTTATGTCAGCTAATTCCGCGGGGAATTTATTCCTTTATTCGGTAAGAGAGAGCATGATTCGGTATTGGATGCAAAATAATTATGTTGCTGACTATTTCATTTTTCATATTGTAGTAGCTGCATTGAGTGAAAGAAAAGAATTTAAAGAAATGTTTGATGCAATCCCATATTTTACGAATACATATCCACAATTGTTAGGGATGGAATTGAATAAAAGCTATGATGAAGGAAAGTTTCGACACATTATAAAATGTTCAAATATCCACAAATTAACATATAAGAATTTAGAAAACTCACTTCAGGATAGTGTTTACCAACACTTATTAGCTTGGGGTCTTGAAAGGGAAAAGTAATATGTTGAACAACAAAATAGCTATAGTTTTAGTCACTTTTAATCGTTTGGATAAGCTGAAAATTGCATTGGAATGTTATGAGAATCAAAGTTATCCTTTAAGGGAGATGATAGTAGTTGACAATTGTAGCACCGATGGTACAGATAAATTTTTGAATAGATGGAGAGATCAAAAAGGGAAATTTGAAAGAAAAGTATTAACATTGACAGAAAATACAGGTGGAGCTGGGGGCTTCGGGGCAGGTATGGATTATTTATTGGATGAAGTAAAAAATGGAAAATCTTCTGCTGACTGGATTATGGTATCTGATGACGATGCTTTTCCAACTCCGGATGCTATAGATAAGTTGATAAGCTATTATGGCGGATTATGTGAAAAAGAACAAAAGAAAATAGCGGTGTTATCTAGTAAAGTTTTAAATCATGGAACCCCACATTTGGCGCATAGAAGTAGAGTTAAAAGAAATGCTTTAAGAGTTCAATTTGTCGGAGTTAGTGAATCAGAGTATTCTAAAGATGCTTTTGAACTTGATTTGTTTTCCTATGTTGGTTCTATGATTAAAATTGTGGCCTTACAACAAGTTGGAACCACGAGAAGAGATCTGTTTATTTATGGCGATGACAATGAACACAGTCTTAGATTAAAGACATACGGAAAACTTATTTGTGTCCCGGCAAGTGTATATAATCATGATACGCCGGGGGTGGAAACAAGAAAGGTGGGATGGCATAATTACTATAACCGTAGGAATCAACTTTTTATTTTAAAAAAATATTTTCCGAAAAGATATTTAGTGGTACGGATAGCAAAAAGATATATCCTTGATATCAGCGTTATTTCAAAATATAACAGGGAAGAAAAGAAGCTATTTAAAACAGCTCAGGATGATGCAATGGCAGAACGTTTAGGAAGACATCCGATTTACAAACCGGGCTTCCAAATCCGAGAGGGATAGTTTATGCAGATATACTTGTTGTTATTGATTTTAATTATGATTTTATATATAGCATTTTTGGCGATGGATAAAGACATTATATCGCCGGCTTTCTTATTTACGGCTCCATTTTGTGTAGCTGTGATATTTGCGGCTTTATATCGGAAAAAATGGGATTTAAATATCCATTTAAACACGATGCTTGTATTGCTGTTAGGGTGTTTTCTCTTTGTCCTTACTTGTTTTATTGTGCATTATACGGTCGGAAAAAATATCAGGAAAAGAATCCGAAACGGCATGATTGAAAGTGTATATGAATCATCTAATACAGTTGTGCCAATAAAAATAGAGGCATGGAAGATAGTCCTATTTATAGTAATCCAGTTAATATCTGTTTATATTGTATCGATGGATATGCGCAGAGTTGTTGGAAAGTATGGCATTAGTGGAGATTTTACTAATATTATGTACTATTTCCGTGAATATCATATGCACTCAGATTATGATGTTGCCTTATCTAGTATTGCTTCTAATTTGCGACTTTTCTCTATCGCAGGATGTTACATTTGGATATATGTATTGTTAAATAATTTTTTGTGCAAAAAGCATAAATCCAACAGTATCCTTTTGATAGTCAGCATTGTTCTGGGTGTCATAAATAGTATTGTTCTGGGAGCGCGTGGAGAGGCAATTCAGTTATTCGTTGCAGTAGTCGTTTTGTATTTTTTCCTGCAGAAAAAATACAATCATTGGAAAGCAAAAGTGAATTTTAAGCAGATTTTTCTGATTACAATAATGATTGGCTCAATAATATTTGCTTTCAAATTCTCGGGTGAATTATTAGGAAGGAATACTAGCACAATATCTGCGGTCGATGAAGTAGCAAAATATTTCGGTGCGGAGATTAAAAACCTTGATATTTATTTAGAAGGACATGTGAAGGGTACGCAAATAAGTGGAAGTCAGACATTTGGAGTTATATTGGGTTGGATAGACAATAAGCTAGGATTAGATTGGAATATTGAAACGGTTTTACCCTTTAATAAAGTAAATGGTATTAGTTTAGGAAATGTATATACAATTTTTTATCCTCTGATTTATGATTTTGGTTATCTTGGGATATTTATTTTGATACCTATTATAGCATGTTTCAGCCAGTTGCTTTATGAGTATGCACTATTAGAGAAAAGTAATAAACTTATTAACTTAAGAATTATTGTGAATAGTTATGTTTTGTTTTTAGTTGTATTTTCGTTTTTTGGAGAACGATTTTTTTCTTATATACTTAATATTTCTTTTATAAAGTACATATTGATATGGTCAATTATGATCTGGTTCAACACAAAGTTACGTGTTAAGATAAAAGCGTAATTAACAGGGGGTGAAAGAAGTGAATATTGGGGTTATATTTGCTGGCGGAGTTGGAAAAAGGATGCGGAGTAAAGAAAAACCGAAGCAATTTTTGGAGATATATAGCAAACCAATCATTATTTATACACTGGAGCATTTTGAAAGAAATCCAGATATAGATGCTGTAGTAATTGCATGTGTTGAACCATGGATTCCATATATGAAGAAATTATTATACAAGTATCATATTGAAAAGGTTAAGCTAGTCGTTCCAGGTGGCGAAACAGGGCAAAAGTCTATTTATAATGGACTTCTTGCAGCTAAAGAGGTTGCGGGAAATGAGAATGTGATTGTACTTATCCATGACGGAGTACGTCCGCTTATAAATAGTGAACTTTTATCAAAATGCGTGGCTATGGTGAAAAAGCGAGGTTCAGCGATTACAGCAGGGATTGTGAAAGAAACAATAACAATTATTAATGAAAATAGTTGTATTGAGACGGTTCCTTCAAGAGATAAATCCAGGGTTGCGAAGGCACCACAGTGTTTCTGGCTGGAGGATATATTATCGGCACATCATAAGGCATTGGAAGAGGGGGTTGACAATTTTATTGATAGCTGTACATTAATGCAACATTATGCTCATAAATTGTATATGGTAGACGGACCATATGAGAATATGAAAATCACTACACCAGACGATTATTACACTATGCGAGCGATACTTGAAGCAAAAGAGAATGCGCAGATTTATGAATTGAATTAAACACATAGCAGAATGCATTTTACGATTTTCCTGAAGAATATAGGGATGTCTTGTTTAGATGTGCGAGGGAGAACAAAGGAAAGGTATCACGGTGAGGCATTATGGCTCAAAAGAGTATAAAGAAAAATTACATTTATAATGTTACATATCAAATATTGCTTCTTTTAATGCCATTAATCACCACCCCGTTTGTCTCAAGAGTTTTAGGTGCTGATGGGATAGGAACTTATAGTTTTACAAACTCAATTACTCAGTATTTTGTTCTATTCGCAACAATGGGAATATCAACATATGGACAACGAGAGATCTCATATCTGCAGGATGATTGGAAAAGAAGGAGTCAAGTTTTCTGGGAGACAAAGGCTCTGTCTGTTTTGAATGTTTTATTATGCTTAACTATCTATGTTATATTTGTTTTTTTTAGTACTTCGAATCAGGTCATTTATTTAATTTGGGGAATAAGTGTAATTAATGTGGCGACAGACGTTACCTGGTTCTTTCAAGGAATGGAGGAATTCAAGAAAATTGTTATACGGAACGCCATCTTTAAACTGCTTGATGTAGCATTTGTATTTATTTTTGTTAAACAAAAAAATGATTTGCCAATTTATATATTCGGAATTGTTTTTTTTCAGATTATTGGAAGTGTTTCATTGTGGGCATATTTGCCGAAATACATTGAGAAACCTGATTGGAGAAGCATATGGCCATACCGGAATATAAAGGTAGTATTATCATTGTTTATTCCGACAATTGCTATTCAAGTTTATACAGTTTTAGATAAAACAATGATAGGTGTTATCGTTGAAGGATCATTTGAAAATGGTTATTATGAACAAACAATGAAAATATCAAAGATGGTATTGACTCTTGTAACGTCATTGGGAAGTGTTATGATACCAAGAATAGGTTATCACTTTGAACGAAAGGAACAAGGGATTATAGCAGATTTCATGTATCGTAGTTATAATTTTGTGTGGTTCCTTGCAATTCCGCTTTGTTTTGGCTTAGTAGGCATATCAGATAATTTCGTACCTTGGTTTTTTGGAGCAGGCTATGAAAAAGTTTCAACACTTTTAAAAATTTCGGGTTTTCTTATTATTGCTATTGGTTTGAGTAATGTAACAGGTATGCAGTACTTGATTCCTACTAAACGTCAAAATGCATTTACCTTTACTGTAATTTGTGGGGCTGTCATTAATGTGATTTTAAATTCGTTGATGATACCGCGATGGAAATCATATGGTGCTGTTATTGCCTCGGTTATTGCAGAGATTTTGATTACTTTAATTCAGTTTTACCTTGTTAGAAAGGAACTAAGTATGCGGACTATTGCGAAAAGAAGCGGGCATTATTTTGCCGCAGGTTTTGGTATGTTATTACTATTGGTTGTTGAGAATAGCAAATTATCGCCGTCTGTACTCCATACGTTTATTATGATCTGCAGTGGGGCTGTTATATACTTTATACTTTTGTTTATTATGAAGGACGAATTTTTTATTCAGAACGTAGAAAAGATATTAGGTAAATTGATAAAGAAAAAAACTTAGTGGGAAAGGAACAATGAAGAATGGTAAGCTGTATACAAAATATGAGAAGATGGCAGAAGGTGAGGAGAAGGTTATCTTGGGTGGAGACTTGATGAGTACAAAGTATTATGATATGGATGTTGTAATTGTGTCTGTACTGGATATGTGTGTTAAAGAATTACGTTGATGAGGGATGGCTATATGGATATAATGCAAGAAGACTTTAAATATATTTCAAATAATGTTGATCTTAGTAGATTTTGTGGTAAGAGAATACTAGTAACCGGAGCCACGGGACTTATCGGACAAAATATTATAGAGGCATTATTAAATTGGAACAAGAGTTCTAATAATCCAATCAAAATACTTGCTTTAGTTCGCAACTTAGACAAAGCAAAAGCTATGTTCGGAGAATATCCATCAAATGGATTGGACTACTTGGTATCTGATATTATGGATTTACAGGCTGTTAACATGGAAATTAACTTTGTTATACATGGCGCAAGTCAGACTTCTAGTAAAGCCTTTGTAACTAATCCAGTTGAGGTTATTAATGTTGCTTTAAAGGGAACAGAAAACATATTAAAATTAGCTAGAAAAAATCCGATTGATGGAGTTGTTTATCTTTCAAGCATGGAAATTTATGGGAGCCCATCTACAGATGAGAAGATATATGAAAACCATTGCACAAATTTAGATACAACTAAGGTACGTACTTGCTATCCGGAGAGTAAGCGTATGTGCGAAAACTTATGTATTTCATATGCATCAGAATATGGAATACCTGTCAAGATTGTACGTTTAACACAGACATTCGGAGCTGGGGTACAGTACGAAGACAGAAGAGTTTTTGCTGAATTTGCACGCTGTGTAATGGAGAAAAAGGATATAGTTTTACACACAAAGGGAGAAACAAAAAGATCATATGTATATACTGCGGATGCAGTTAGTGCAATTTTGATCATTTTGCTTGAAGGAAATGTTGGAGAGGCATATAATGTGGCAAACGAGGAGACATATTATACAATATATGAAATGGCTGAACTGGTAGCGAATTCATGCGCAAAAGGGAAAATTTGTGTTACGATTGAAAAAAATCAGGACCTCTCACAATTTGGATATGCCCCGGTTTTAAGGATGAATCTGGATACAACAAAATTGAAAGAGCTTGGGTGGAAGCCTCAATTTGATTTGGAAGATATGTTTAAGCGGATGATCTTAGACATGAAATTGGAATAAGCTTTTGTAAATTTGTCAATATATCAACGAGCTTATGTTGTGGAATCTGATGTACTCACATTGTTTGATGTAATTGTTACTTAGAGTTTTGCTTCTTAATAGATGTTACGGTTTTGCTAGTAAAAAAGGAGAACGATGAGAAGGGGTGGTTGAAATAGGAAAAGGTAATACATTAGAACAGGTAAACCCACTCATCACTAGTATCCAACGCTTCTCGCTGCATGACGGTCCTGGCATCCGTACAACTATATTTGCCAAAGGCTGTTCCCTTTACTGTCCATGGTGTAGCAATCCAGAAAATTTGTTGCCATTTCCGGAAATATATGTAAAAGATAGAATAGAAGGAATTTATGGGAAATATATGTCCTGCAATGAGATATATAATGAAGTGATTAAGAATTTAACTTTCTATGGAGAATGGAATTTGGGGAAAGGCAGGGCAGATGAATTCTTTTCAACCGAATTTTCTCAGAATCGATATGGCTTGACAACAGATGATTTGGATAGCTTGGTGGGGGTGTAACCTTCTCAGGAGGAGAACCCTTGCTTCAGGCAAACAATTTGGAACCATTTTTCAGAAGATTGAAAGCAGAACATATCCACATGGCTGTTGAAACTTACCTGTTCGTGCTAGAAGACAAACTGAGAGTGGTACTTAAATATATTAATCTATTCTATGTATATATAAAAATATTGGATGCAGTTATGAGTCAAGATGTCCTCTGTGGAAACTTGGATTTATTTTTTGAAAATATAGAGATTTTGTTTAGTTCTGGTATGCCAGTAGTATTTTGCCTTCCGGTCATTGGCGGATATACAGATGGAGCGGATAATCGCAGGAGAGTAGTAGAGTTTCTGCAGAGATATAAACCGATAAAAGTGGAACTTATCAAAGAACATAATCTTGGTATTTCTAAGTATCAATCATTATCATTGCCAATGCCTGATAATAAAGTCACAAGCGATGAAATGATGGAAGATTATAAAAAGGAAATTGAGGAAATTGGGATTCTGGCAGAGGTGTGTAAAGTTTAAAGCTGAGAAGTAGTGGGTAGTAAATAAAAAACAAGCCATTTACAGCCCGGGAATGGAAATGATTACCACTCAAAGATCGGGACTAAGCGGTTACTGCTTTATGGGAGGAAACCTGTCAAAATATAAAACTGCAGTTATAGTAGTGCGAGATAATAATGGAAAAGGGGGCTCTATAGTAATGAAGCATAATGCAAAAGATAATCCGGGTATACAGAAAAAAAAGTTTCCATTGGGAGTGAAGATAGTTATTGGTTTTCTCATCGGTGTTATGGTAGTCTGCGCCGGAACCTTTGGGTATCTGCAGTACACATTCAGCAAGATGAATACGGCTGAACCTACTCAGGAAAAGGTTGAACCTCAAGATGAAACATTTGAAGAAGACGAAAGCGAAGGCACCTCCGATGCGGAAGTACTGCAGCCAGACGAAGTAGAATTACTTACTACTTCAGATATCATGAAGGACAAAGATGTTGTTAACATTCTTTTAATCGGTCAGGATAAACGTCCCGGTGAAGGAAGGGCAAGATCGGATTCCATGATTTTAGCTACATTGAACAAAAAGGACAAATCAATTCACCTAACCTCCTTTATGCGTGATTTATATGTAGAACTCCCTGGTGAT
>Ga0153972_1000398_pt1 | contig 13828 bp, 20 predicted proteins | sample TSGA056MetaG_FD_104732 | JGI IMG/M metagenome (GOLD analysis project Ga0153972, IMG submission 104732) | Attine ant fungus gardens microbial communities from Georgia, USA - TSGA056 MetaG | ecosystem: Host-associated > Fungi > Mycelium > Unclassified | place: USA: Georgia, George L Smith State...
GAGAGTACTTCCAAACTGTCCCCAGAGTGGACAGGGGGGCCACAATAAGTGCGGCTCCCTCAAAGCCCTTGTAATCCAAAAGATAGTCCAGAGCCAGTATCTCCGCCCCAGTCTTACCCACCCGCATTGTGCTCAGGTTATAAGATCGGGGATGGGTAGCCAGAAAAGAAGCGCTCTCTACCTGGTGAGGCATCGGGGTATATTTCCCCTCAACCTTAGGCGGAGTATAGAGATAGTTTAAAGGACCCAAACCTTTAGTATTTATCCCCAGATTGAAAAGGATTCGGGAGGTGTCTTCATGTAAGGGGAGAAGCAAAAGCTTCCTGTCTCCATAATCCCGTTCCCCTTCTACAGGAAAAGACTGCTTCACTTTTAGATATTGCTCATTAGCCGGGAGGTTTAAAATAAGCTTCCTAGCCGCAGGACTAACCAAATGAAGCGTTTCCGGAATGGGTCTGATATCACTCATTTTTCATCCGGCCCAAAGGGTAATATTGAAAAGTAAAACTCAGCTTCTTTCCAGTCTAATTGTAGTCCATTTCTTCTGATATAAAGCTCACTTATATAAGATTGGAAATCACCCATATTATCAGCATGAACCAACAAAGTAAGCGCACCAGCCTGCCGCAACTGCTTCATTCTAACCTGCTGTTTGGGAGTGATCTTAGCTTTGCTATCCCGTTTAGCTTCAATTGTTACCCAACTCCCATTAATACAGAGTAAAAAGTCAGGCATCCCGGTGGACCCCAAACCTGACATATTAGGCATAAAGTAGAAGATTCCCTTCTCCTTCAATATCTTCTTAATCTCAGCCTTAACCTTCCCTTCCGGTGTCATTCTTACTCTCCTTTCTGAGGACAATTATTCTTATCCAATTCACACCAACGACAGAACCGGCCCGGCTGCGCTGAGAACTTATTGAGAACGTGGGCCTCCATCAGATCTTTTATTTTCTGGATCACCCGGCATTGCTTTGACTGCATATAGCTATCCGCAGCTACATGCTTAGGTAAAGCGATATCAACCTCAACCTCGAACTTTTTTACCTCTCCTGAGTCAACCAGGAAATCCAGAGCGGCATACTTACGCAATCCATACTCAGGCACCAAAGCCAGCCCATTAAAATCAAGCTGAAACTCATTGATAGAAGACACCTTGCCCGTCTTCCAATCTAAAATTATGATCTCGCTTTCGTCGGGGCTAACCAAAAGAGCATCAAGCTTAGTTCGCATAAAGCATCTGTCATCCCACCAGCCGCAAACCCTGCCATCTCCATCAATAGCTACCTCCCGCTCCACATAAACAGCCCAGCCAGATGCCATCATCCGGTCAATGTTAGAAAGAAGCTGAGAAGTATTACTCACCACCGATTTGAATTTACTCTCACAATGAGACAGCCCTTCCCTTGAGGCCTCCTGCTGAAAATAAGCCAGCAGATCAAACCCGGAGCTATGCTTAAGCCTGAACTCCAGCCCTTTATGAATCAGATTGCCATAAACCAAAGGCTCGCTGGTGCCGTCAACTTTAAACAGCTTTTTTATGTACCTGGCCTCATACTTAAAGGGACATTGGTCAAACATTCGTAAAGAACTGGGGCTAATCGGCATCATCTTAGGCATTTTTGCTTCTCCTTCTGGTCCTCTTAATTGGAGTAGAGATGTCGTACACTTCATCCAAACTCAAGTCTGACTCCGCAGCCGTTTCAACTGTCTCAACCGTCTCAAGCTCCGGGATCGGCATTTCTTCTAAAGCCTCTTCTTTCCTAATATCTTTTTCCAAGCTCCATTGCCATTCAATCAAAGTTCTAACTTCAACTATCAATCGTTCCCGGCTATTGATATGCCCTTTAATTGTACCTTCTTTTATTGGGGAACTCATACCTCTATTTTCAGCCAAAGCATTCCTAACTCTGAACAAAACCAAAAGATCATCAAGGCCATTTATTTGTTTCTTCAAAATTTCCTGAGATCTTATTATCTCATTCACCAAAGATTTTTTATCCGACATCCCCTGTCTCCTTTTTAATTAAAATGATACCCCAGTCGCCTGAGTCTTGCCTTGAGAACAAAAGCTCTTCCTGACAATGCGGACAAGACAATTGAATCTCGTTTTGATCGCGGTATGCCGAAGCCGCTTCGAAAACCACATACTCCAGGTCAATCCCACACTCAGGACAGGTATAATCAAATCTCATCATAGCTCCTCCCATAAGCTCCTTCAGCATTAAGCGGCAGCCCCTTGGGCAGCCACGGCGGAGATGTTCGCATAATCTCCAATATTTTATCCAAAACATCCTGAGGCCCCAAGGTCTCTGGAACTGTAACAATTATAGAATCATGTACATTTAAAACCACCTGCCACGCTCTCCCTATCTCCAGCATTTGCCAACGGATAATAGCAAAAGCCAAAGCCTGACAGCAGAAAGCGCAGAGCTTTCCACCGTATATCCGACTGGGCCTCATCTTTTTTGTCCGGCGGTTATAGGTGTCAAACCAAAAACCACCATTGTCGGCCTCCAGGCCCTCAGATACAAGCTCGCCCGCCCTGACATACCTTAGATTAGGCAGCCAAATTATAAATCCGTCCGGTAAAGTAATGCTGGCTGCCGGGTGACCAAAAATATTGTCCGCTCCATTATATACAAAAAGGTCTTCCCCTGGCCCCCCAAAAACCCCCCACTCGCCTCTAGCCATGTCCTTTATAATGCTCTTACACTGGCCCCAACCGTTTTTTATTTTAAAATAAGTATCCCGATAAATATCAGTAAACCGTTTACATTCATCTTCATGGGAGGCTGTTTCCGTACTGATATCCAAATGGACCTGCCTTAGTTTCTCAGCCAAAAGCCGGGCTGAGCTTTGATAGCCAAGCTGCAGAAAGGTAGTCTTGGAAGCATTCCTCTCTTTTTTATCAGCCTTAGTAATAGGTCTGTCGTAAAGGATAGAACCGAACTCGCAATAGACATCTCTGGACTCGTCAGCAAAAACCTCCAAGAGGTCCAATTGTTGCCAGATAAAAGCATTAACCCTTGCCTCTATCTGACTGGAGTCAGCTCCCACTAAAACGTATCCCGATGCAGCCCGGAGTGATCTTTTAAGAGTATGATCTCCGGTCCGGGAGCTTAGGTTTTGGCAATTAGTGGCGTCACTTTTGGTATCCTGGTCTGAGTTATCAGCAGTATACCTCCCAGTTAAAGCTTGATAAGCAGACAGAGATACCGGCAATGTGCCCCGCTTGGCTACTCCTAAAAGAGTGCGGCACCGGGATAACTCAATAGAGGAGTTAATCTCGGACCGTGTTTGACAAAGCAGAGCTACATCGGGATTAGGATGCTCAAGCAAAGCCATAAATTTATCGTCAGTTTTAGCCAGAGCCGGAGTAAGCTCTCCTTTCTCAATATTCTTCCGATGTTTTTTATACGATTTAAGATCGTCTTCAGAATAATAGGACTCTTGTTTCAGTTTCCCTACAAAATCAGTTATCCATTTCTTAGAAACAGACATAGACTCAGCCCGCTTCTCAGAAACTTTAAGTGGGATCTGTACCCCTAGCATCTCCAGCATAACCATAAAGGTAGGAAGCCCTTTAAGCTTAGCAACCGTCCGACCTCTGGACCGGATAGCTTTAACAAAACTCTCCTGATCCGGGAAGGAGAACAAGTGTTGAAGCTTATGCATAGCCACTTCTTGCTTGGCCACAAGCCCGGCTTCATAGGAAGTCAAAAGGTCCTTATCTAACTCAATCCGAGGCTGAGTGTACATGTTCTCAGTAATGGAGTCGAACTTAAGAAAGTATTTTAATTGCTCAAATGATAACCACTCAAATAATTTATTAAGCATCATAGTGACATGATGATGAGTTTGCTCTGTATCCTCAGCATTATATTTTTTAAAGAAAGCCCATTCTTCGGGAGTAAAATCCTCCCGATGTTTCCCATTAGAAACGACAGTACCTTTTTCCTTTTTCCCATATCCAAAGAAAGCATTTTGAGCGGACAGACTTTCCCCGGTTAGACGAGAGACTCCAGTCAGGCGGCACAAGGCTCTGGCACAAATAGGATTAGCAACCGGGATATGGTAATGATTCTCAATGATGAACCCATCAAAGGAATAATTCTGACAGGCTGTATAAACCTCGGGATTACTCAAAGGCAGGGCTTTAAGAACCTGGCCTATTTGTTCTTCCTCAAAGACTCTGATCGGGCCGTCATTTAGTTTTACGGATAAAAGTAAGGGATGGAACCGGGGATCCCTAACGTATTCTTCTACCCCCATACCTGACAGTGAATAAGTTTCCTTATCCCAATAAGTTTCAAAGTCCAACACACAGAGCTGCATAACTAATCCTTCCCATTATTAAAAATCTAAAAAGCCCCGGAGCCGGAGGTAGATAACTCCGGGGCTGGCTATAAGACGACCATTGAAGGGGGATAAGCTGGCCGTCTTATATCTTGGAGCCGACAACAGGACTTGAACCTGCAACAGCCTGCTTACAAGGCAGGTGCTCTACCTTTGAGCGATGTCGGCCTTTTCTTTTAACGTTTTCTAAACTCACCAGAACGCCAATGCAACCAGTTCAAAGCCTCATGAACTTTCTTTTCAGCTTCAAGCTCTTCGAAACAGGCTGGACATTCGGGCCTGTCTTCTCGAAGGCCTCTCAGGTAATGGAGGCAAATAGCAAGAATGTCCTGAATAAATGCACCGTTCACTCCGTCTTTTTTAACCGGTCCATTTTGAAATTTGATATAAGCGTACTGGCCCTTGCTGCCCTCTATTTTAGATGCTCCTTCCCATTTATCCCATGTTTTACCAACAGTATAAATAGGATAAATAGGATTAAGAGCGCTGTTTTTGTCGTATTTAGACTTATCGTATAAATACGTCTCGGTAAAACGATCTGGTTCAATGTGTACTACAGAACTCGAACTCATAATTTTAATCCTTCCTCTATGAATTTTAAACTCAGAAAAATTAGTTAATCGTCGGTGCCGCCACTGCCATCACCATAGCCGATACCATAAAGGCTACCGCCGCCATCACCATAGCCGATACCATAGCCGATACCATAAAGGCTACCGCTACCGCTACCGCTACCGCTACCGCTACCGCTACCGCTACCGCTACCGCTACCGCTACCGTCATCATGGGTACTTTCGTTCTGGATATCTACATATTGATAAAAAAAAGACATATTTAGTCTCCTTTAGAGGGATGCGCGTACTCAGCCTCTTCAATGCTATGCGCGGCTAACTCAGTACAAGGAATAATTTCTATAGCCTCCAACCATAAGCTAGTAACCGGGGCGCAGATAAGACTGTCCTCAGCAATGATACCATACCTGGCTACACCGTGGGTGCAAATCCCATCGGCAGCGTGCCATTTCCAAAGCCGCCGGGCATTACTCAAGATGACTTCCTTACCTGTCCTGGCGGTTAGCGTCCCGAAATGGACTCCGGCGGCGTAGGTACGCACGATGACTTTTTGCCCGATCATATAGCCGTCCATACCCGTGACACGGGGGGTCGTAGTTGTCTCCAGAGCTTCTATTTTTTGGAGAGGGCGCAACAGATCCTTAATTTGATCTATAAAATATCCAGCCCCTTTAATTGTATCAATCAAATCTCTTAGCTCATAAGGAAGATATCCAAGCTCTTCATAAGAAGCCAACCTGTCAAGGATATCTTGGATACTCTTACAATGAACAGTCCCTCTTTCATCAGTGCTTGTAAATGGTCTATTTAACATCTCACTCCTCTTTTCTTTCTTGGATTTTCTTTCCAGATTCCTAAACCCTGTTAAAACAAACGGGATAACAGGACAAGTACGGGATAAAGCAGCCCCACGGTAAACACGGCTACCATAATAATGACCCCAAAGCCATATGTAAACGTCCAGAAGGGATTATTGTTTGCTTTATCTGCTTTCATATTGGGTGCCTCCACGTCTTACACCTTCCCAAAAACCTCGGGTAAAAGCTCCTGAAAATCGTCCCGGACCATCCCCATACCTCCATACCTTCGGTCCCTTTCTATCATTACCACCCATACATAAGAACTAGAGCTACCATCCCGGCGATCATAACAAAGAAAATAACCCCGGCCATGGCCTCCACCACTGCATCTTTAATGTCCATTCTAGTCCTCTTCACACTTTCTTTTCAAGCGTTTCAATTCCTGCAACAGTTCGGGCAGCTCATTCCGCATAACGGCTATCAAGGCGGTGTCGGCCGCGCCTTTTTTACCATGGGCGGGAGACGTTATATGCGCAATTATACCCATGTCGTTGCTAATATTAAAAAGGGTGGCCACCTCAGAGCCGACAACTGGAGGCTTCTCAAATTTCGGCCATTCACTATAGTCGCCGGTTCGTCCGTTGGAGGTTATCAAATGGGTGCCCCAGGGACCCGGCGTGGCCAGCCGCTCTAACTTCTCAAGCCGGGCGATTGTTTTGTCGATGTCGGTCATATTTTTCCCTTAGCTTCTTTAGTTGTTTCTCCGGACTGCTCTCTCCACCAGTAGTCAATCTTAACCTCACTCCTCTGGTCATAGATAGTATTCTTATAAGGCATGATAACCCCGGTAAAGTTAGCATCATGGACAGCCCGCACCAGAGCAGGCTTTTCCCCGTTCTGACACAGTTCACAAAGAGAATGGAACTCCTCCTCACTACCACGGAATTTTTTGGGAGTCATTATTTTGGCTGCTTTGGCAAACTTGAGCATCATCTCCGGATTATACTCGGCCTGCTCCCAACTTATTTCCTGAGGAAAAAGTTTAAGGTATTTAGGAAATACTCCGAAATTGCCTTCGGATGACAGGCTGCAAACCGGATGATCACCGTCGTTGCTGTATGAACGGAAAACCTGCAAAATATTTCCCTCAATTGACAAGTCACAACTTGCCAGTTTCTGAACCTTAAGCATCTTGACCAGGTCAACAGGGATCAGGAATTGCCCCGTTTTTTTATTCTTCTGCGGCAAACGATAGACAGACATGGCCTCGCCATTACTGGACACAAGTCTGGTCTCATCGGGCAGGACGTCACAAAAGACAAAAAAAAGCTCAAAGCGATCGCTGTCTTTAGAAGCGAAAAGGCTGACGGCCTCCAAGGCAGCAGTGTTGATGAGAGTTTTTATAGGCATTGGTTTTCTCCCCTTCTTGCGTTTGTCTTGCTGATAGTTAACACTATCAAAAATATTACTCGCTGTCAATATATTTTTTATTTTTTGAGAGCATCCTGTTAAAGTGAAGCAATCTGCCTAACGAGTCGTTTTCCCAACAGGGAGTCTCAGGAGTCTCAGGAGTCTCAGGAGTCTCAGGAGTCTCAGGAGTCTCAGGAGTCAACGCTTCCTCCCCGAAAACCCGGCGCTCTATCTCCAGCATATCAGCCAGGGCATCCTGATTGACATACTCCCGCTCCCGATAGTCCTGCACTTTCTCCGGCGTCCAGTACAGATACTTACGGACAGTGGAGTAAGGGATACCCAACTCACGACTAATTTCCCGGTCGTTCTTTCCCGAATTGAGGCGGAGGTTGAAAATGTCACACCAGGTTTTATAACTGGTTTTTATCCGAGTCGGGATATAGCTCATTACGGGAGAGGGCATTCTTTGAGCCAGCTCGGGAGTGGGGGGAGTAGAAGCGAGGGTAAGATTCGCGCTGCTACAGCAACAACGGCCCTCTTTAAGCTCCCGAACCGTGCTCACCAGCTGCGGCAGGATAACCTTACAAAGGCGGTCCAGGACCTCACGGGAGGCTTTGTTCTCACTCTCCAGCCATTGGATACGTTTACTCATAGCGTCCAAAGCTTCCGCAAATAAAATCTCTTTGGGATTAGTCATTCTCTTCTTACCTTTCTTTCGTCCAAATTTAAAAGCGTCACTGACCGCCCAGCCCCGGTCAATCCTCCGACGGACCGCCTCAGCGCTTATCTCCCGGCGGTCATAACACCACCGGTCAATGGTATATCCTCTATAAAGTATGGGCGCAGCCTCCCGGTAGTCCCCCCAATAGCAGTTAGCCGGGGAAAAATCCCCGAAGGCATCATGACGGCAGAGGGTCTGGCAAGGCGGTTTTTGGTTATTATAGAACCCGGCCTCTTTAGCCCAGGCCTCGAACTGCTTATAATCATGACCATGTCGCCAGTCTTCGCAAACCAGGACACCGTGACGGCCTATGACCTCATAATAAGGGTGTTCTTTATTATAGCAGACTTGGCCCATCTCCAGCCATATCTTATACAAGTTTGGCGTATGTTTTGGCAAACAAGCCCAATTGTCCAGCCCGTAATTAATACCTCTAAGCCCTAATTTCAAAAGTGTAACATCCTGGCCACGCAGCTTTTTCGTCCGCGGGGGTTTCTTCTTATATAGAAAAGGATCGTGCAGGTATCTTATGAGCTTCTCTGTCTTAGTCGGACGACCCCGGCCCCTGCGCTTTAACGCAGGGGTCTCGGGGGTTTGAGGTTGGGGCTGAGGGTGAATATCGGGACTCATTCTTTTCTCAGATGAGGTCCAGCCTAACCAGATATTTAAAAATCCGCCGGTTCTCAGTCTCCAATAGCCGTCTTAAGAAATTGTGAGTCAACTGGTTATAACTGGTGGTGTACTGGTTAGTCAAATCTTTCAGCGCCTCGAAAAACTTAAACGTGGTGTTCATGGTCATTCTCCTTTCGCTTTGGGATTGTGTCAGTTTTATCGAATCTCCATTTCTTTCAACCAGGCTGCAAGCTCTTGAAGCTCCTTCAATGCCCCACGCCATTCACAAGAAGTTACCAAATTATATATCCTATCTTTTTCGAACGAAGGACTATAAGTTGACGGCGGCCATTCATAAAAGGCAGCCGCTTCCTTATTCCCCGCCTTAAGCATATCAAGAGCCGTCATATACCAGTCAACCCGATTCTCAACCTCTAGCCTAATAGCATTAAAAGAGACTTCTTTTTTCCTGGACATGTTCATTTCTCCTTCCTATCGGGATTAGCCCCAAGCCGCCCGGCCCGGCTTTGTAGATAGTCCCGGCGAACTTTTATCTCGTAAGAATCACCAAAGGCTTCCAACCCATTCTTCCTGACGACAACTGCTCTCTCAAGCGCAGCTTCAAAGTTAGGGAAATCAAAAGCCATGCCACCATATTCAAGCTGGCAATCACCTGCAGCCCTTTCAAATATTTTGGCATAGGTTTTACGACCGGCTTTAATAGTGTAAAGTTTGGAAAATTCATTACAGGGACCTTCTTTGACGGTCAAGGTATCTATTTTCATGGGGACATCCTTTGCCGGGATTAGTTGGAAACCACCCGGCTCGGCTTTATATGGGATTAGCGGGGGATATTGTAAGCTTCCTTCCAACACTCAAGCTCCCACTCAGTTTTAGCCCACTCTCTGGCTTCCCACTCGTACTCCTCCTCAGCAATCGCGGCGTCAATAAGCCCGGTCAAAGCCAAGGCCGCCTTTTTAGCCGCATAAGGGACAGTATGGAGGCTGCTCAGACAATGGTCAACAGCCTGGCCGACCGGAACAGCTTCATCCAGAAACGCGGCCAGACAATCAGCCTGAGACTTCATCTCCGATCCGTAGTTTCCGACGAGAAAATCAGACAGCGGGATTAAGTAGTGAATAGTCATTTTTTTGACTCCTTCCTCGGTTAGGGTTAAGATGATAGTATCAAAGGTAGACAGGATTGTCAAGAAGTATTTTTTGATTAGGTCAACTCTTTTCCTATCGGGACTCTCAGGATGGATCAACTTTCCGCTTGGATTTTTAAATTCTATTTGGGATTAGGATAACTCACTTCTGGCTGATTTGTTCTAAATTGCTTTTGTTTTTCTGCTTTGAGCCTTGTTGATCTTTAGATAATCTTAAAATTGGCTTGATCTAATTTGCTAAAGCTAAGGTTGCTCTGAAAGTGATAATGTTATCAGCTTGATCTTGTGTTGGTAGTGGAAAAATTAGTAATAGTAAATTTGACTCAGTTTATTTGGTTCAAGTGTAATAGTAACCAATATTTTAACCTATAACTTTCTATCGATGGCAACCACTAGGGGTGTTTCTTTTAGGGATTTCAATAAGTTTCAGTTTACTTGTAGTCAAATGGCAGCTTTTTTTCCTATCAATGGCAACAATTAGGGGTGTTTTTTGTAATGATTTCAACATTGTGGAAGGTTTGGCAATTTGGAAGCCCCGAAAATCGGCCGGGCGGGGCTCGTTGCGTTTAAATTTGGGATTTTGGAAAAACTAAAAATTTTCCCCAAAACAAGTCTCACACGAGACCGAAAAAGTGAAATTCCATATTGCCTTTGGTATTTATATTTATTTATCAATAAGAATAAAAAAATAATAAAAGATATATAAAATAAGGGGATTCCAGCCCCAAGTCCCGAAAAAGCTGATGCAAGCTCCACCTACAAACTCCAGACTTAAACTACCATACCCTCCTAATAAACATTTGATTTTATTAAAAGAGTCGAAAAAAAGCCAAATATGTTGTCCTGCCATTATCCTTAACTTTGTTTAATTATTTCAACTACTTATCTTACCCCCAACTCCAGAGCAAATGGCAACTTGGCAATTTGGCATTTAACTTATTGATTTAATTACGCTTTCCCATTCTCAATAAAAATTAATCTTACCAATTAATAAAGATCAACTTTAGATCAACTACCCAGTCAACCTTAAGATCAACTGTCGCCGGGGAGGGTAAGGTAATTAAGAGTAACTTCCTTTGCTCTCCCTCCCCGGCTTTCAAACTTTCAACTCTATCCCCAATGCCGCCATTTTCTTGACGGCCTGCCGCTGCCGGCTATTCAATTCAAATTTCCAGAGACTGAGGCTTGTTCGATAGGATAGCGCTCCGCTTTCTTTTCCCATAACTTCAATCCAAGCTTGTAAGCCATGGACTCAAGAGTTGCTGCCTTTACCCGATAGCCTTCGGCCGCTACACTTCGCCAGTCCTTTTCAGCTTGGTCCGCTTTGTCAAAATATTCCTCTATCTGCTTTTCAAATATTGCTCGCAGTTCTTTCTTGGTCATAGTCTGATTCCTTTTCTGCCTGGTTTAGCCGCCGGGCTTCGGCTTAGTCGCCTATTTACCCCTGTTTTGTGCTTTCCATAGCCTCAGAGAGGCTTCCAGAGGCCTCCCCGGTCAAATTTGGAATGGTTGAGTTTGCCCGGTTTAACCGCCGGGCTTCGGCTTTGTAGTTTAGACCAGGCCGGCTAGAGCCGCTTCCAAGGTATTGGCTTGCCGAATAACAGCAGGGCCCCCCCCCATAATCAAATCCCGGTCATAGATAGGATCATGAATATCTGCATCCCAAACAAACCAGACAATGGAATTGAATCTGGTATGAACTGGGGCCACTGCGTAGCGATAATCTTTACCGATAAACTGTTTATCGGCGGCCAGCTCCCCTTTTCTGTCGGGGTTATTGATCAGGTTTTCAGGAAACTTGGGAAGTCTAAATTTTGAAGTCATGGTTAGATTCCATTCTGCTGGAGGATTAGCCGTCTCCAGCGTCGGATTTAAGGCCTGTTAGTCAAAACACCTGGCCATTAGCCGAGCTTGGATACTTAGGGCCAGCAGGGTGGCTACGGTAATCATCGCCCCGGTTATGACCTTCCCCTTGTCCAGCTTTTTGGAAGGCTTGGGGAATCGGATTTCTTTAGTCATGATTCGGAATCCTTTTTGGGCCGGGGATTTGTTCCCCCGGCCCGGCTTCGGGTTTAGTTCCAGGTTTCGTCGATCAGGTTCCAGAAGGGACCGTCGAAGGTGTCATCCGATTCGGTAAGGGTGATAACGCTGCCGTCGATTTCGATAGTGATGGGATCCATGGTCTGTTCCTTCCTTTGGTTGGGGCCGGTTTGTTCCGGCCATGGTTAATAGTAGCAAGGTTGCGACGGGTTGTCAAGTGTCCCCTGTTACTATTAAGTTATTAATAGTTGGCCTGGTGTTGTTCGGTCATGATTAATAGTATCAAATCCGGGGCCGGCTGTCAAGTCGGGGGGGGTTGATATTATAATGTAGGGCAGGGTCATATATAAGGGGCCGGGGCCTCTGGACCGCGTCGCGATGGGGCGGGGCCTATATATAAATACCATATCTCACGAAAATTTTTTTAAAAAATTTTATATAAAGTTACTACTAACACTCCTAAATACTTCCTAAAATCGAAGCCCGCCGCAGCTATTTAGATTCACCCAGGTGGATACCAAAGAGATCTCAGTCCGACCTTAGCCGTCCAGGGAATCGAAGCCCGTCCAGAGGGACCTCAGTCTGACTTGGCCCTCGCAGAGCTATTTAGATTCACCCAGGTGGATACCAGAGAGGCTCCAGTCTGACCTGGCCGCCGCAGCTATTTAGGTTTACCCCCTGGTAACCCAGGGGCGACCCCAGCCGGTCCCAAATAACCATGGTCGTCCAGGGAATCTAATTAAAACCTCAGCCTATTTACCCAAATTTTCATGATATTTTTTCTCAAAGATGTTATAATATAAGAAGGTGGCAGTCTGTGTATTAAGGAAAAGGAGAATTAATGTCAGAGGTTTTTCACGCTTTTCTTCCCAAGGGGTTAGTGGCTGCCATGCTTTCATCTATTATTGAGCTAACCCGAATCGTATATGGAGGCGAGGCAATTGTATTTTACGTCTGGCTAGTATTTTTCTTTCTTGATTTTTTCCTTGGGTCCCTTAAGGCCGTACTTTGGCGGGAGTGGACCATAAGGAAATTTATGGAGGGTACAAAGAAGTTTGTTATTTACCTCGGGTCAATTGCCGCTATTAATCTGTTGTGCCTGTCCCTATCTGTTACTTTAGATTTCAGCATCCCAATAGTGGTCAATTCATTTATATTCGTTCTGACGTTGACTGACAGCATGTCGGCTATAACTCATGCTGAGAGTATGGGCTGGGAGATTCCGGCAGTATTAAAATTTGTAGTTAACAAGTGGCGTCGCAAGAGTCTGAGTTTTATGCTTAAGCAGCTTGGGGAAGAAACCGAGGACTCTGAGGTTTTGGCTTTTATAGCCTCCCAGAGGCAGGAGGAAGATGGTCGTCGGAAGCGAACCTGTCCCGATACTGGTGAACGTCGGAGGGGTACGGATGATCTCGCGAACCAAAATAAAGATAGGAGAAATAATAATGAGGAAGATTAATCAGATTTTTATCCATTGCTCAGCGACTAAGGCCAGTCAGAACGTGACTGTGGCCGACATTACCCGCTGGCATAAAGAGCGGGGTTTCAGGACTATCGGTTACCACTGGGTGATTTACCGGGACGGCTCTATCCATCAGGGGCGTCCCGAGTCGGAGATCGGAGCACATGTCACTGGGAAGAACTCCTACTCTATTGGGGTCTGTCTGGTAGGGGGGATTGACGCTAAGGGGAATCCTGAAGAGAACTATACTCCTGAGCAGTGGCGGACTCTTAAAGAGAAAGTTATCGAGCTTAAGAAAAAATATCCTGGGGCTGAGGTGCTTGGGCATAGGGACGCCCCGGCCTTGAAAGCTTGCCCGAGCTTCGATGTCCGTACCTGGCTCAAAAAAGAGGGTATTGTATGATAATGCACGGGCAGTCAAAAACCCCTTTATATGCGGTTTGGAGTGCAATGAGAATGAGATGTCAAAATAAAAGAGATAAAGGTTATGCGAGGTATGGAGGGAGAGGCATTTCCGTTTGCCCTGAGTGGCAGCAATTTGTGCCTTTTATGGAGTGGGCTGTTGAGAATGGGTATAGTCAGGAGTTACAGATAGATAGAATAGACAATGATGGGGGTTACTATCCTGACAATTGTCGATGGGTAACTGCTGAAGAAAATAATCGCAATCGCTCCACTAATA